>Ga0209454_1001163_pt1 | contig 15806 bp, 4 predicted proteins | sample WorMetHERISLAND1_2_FD_187400 | JGI IMG/M metagenome (GOLD analysis project Ga0209454, IMG submission 187400) | Marine gutless worms symbiont microbial communities from Max Planck institute for Marine Microbiology, Germany - Olavius geniculatus... | ecosystem: Host-associated > Annelida >...
ATACAAACAGTCTTTTTAGTATTGCACACAATATCAAGTTTAAAACACCATAACTCAAGCAGCTTAATAAGTGCCTGCATCGCACGCCATGATGGACTAAGCAGAACCATATCATCAGCATATGCTGTTGCGGTGCAGTTTGATTTTTTAAAGAATACGCGTCATTTGATATTCACTCAAGACATTACTATGGTGTGACCAGAGCATAGGAGTTACGAAACCGCGCCATACGCATCACATATGACAATCATTTGACGTTTGATATAAACCGCGAAATTTCACTCGCATCCGGCCCGTTATGGCCAGTAAAATATCTCAGTGCTGTTGTAATACCTGGGTAACCTATTACAGCTGCTTTCATTTGATAGCTGTTCACACCAATTTCTGTTTCTGCGCCTTTTAATGGTTTTCGACCTATGAGTAAGTTCCGGACAGACAAACGGATCGAGGGACGGGCAAAACGCATAATTGCGGCCTATAAGAACGGCCGTGCAGTAATATCGCGTCGATCCTCGCCGCCCCATTTATCGTTGTGTGTCGCGTGTGTATTTTATAGCACAGAGGACAAATGCAGTCATGACGTCTAGCTTGCAGCTTTCTGTCAACAGCTCAAACGCGTCGACATCTGCATACTACGACTATTATGACGACTTTATCTGTAGCATCTACGATTTCGCCATCGAGGCACTGTGCATCGGTCTCCTCTGCGCGTTCGGTTTCGTCGGTAACAGCCTGTCGACGATCTGCCTGCTGCGAGACGGCTCCAAGTCGGCGACACCGTTTCTGCTCGTCTCGCTTCAGTTCGCTGACACTCTGTTCCTGATCGCAGTCGTCTGGCTGCGGGTGATCACGTCCATCGAGGAGACTTTCCCGGACGAGGCTGCTTCGATTGCCTATCTCAAGCCGTACATTGGCAAGTACGCCTACCCGTGCGCCATGGTCGCAGAGACCGGTACGTCGTTGTCTTTTTGCCACGCCGTTCTGTTAATTAGATTTACAACAGTTTCGTGCTGCACAAAGTAGTGCTTGTATGCTTTTACTTTTTCTTAGAACTTTTCTACAGCTTATCACGACTGTGACTGTTCTATATAATCATCAGAATGTTCTATTGCTGTGTATCTGTTGAAATGTGCATTTTTATATCAGTCATATTGACTAAAATTTTGATCGTTTTTGTTTTGCTGAAGTGCATAAGCAAAGCTTTTTGGGCCGTCGATTGACCGCAAATTTATTTTGCTATGGCTGATAACAGACAACCCAAGTTTTTCACTTAAGTTGTTGAGATTAGATAGTAAAAACAGGTGTCTTTTTATATTTGAACACATTGTATATTATGTAGAAATTGATTAAGTAATTGTTATTTCACATTAAAACAAACACTTGAACAAAACACGATACAAAAAATGTTTGGCATAAATTCAATAAAAGCTGTAAAAAGAGTAATAGACAGTTGACAATAAATGATCATTTATACATATTGTCGGGGGCTTGTGGCTGCAGGTACGATCTACATAACGGTGTTGGTGACCGTAAATCGCTACTTGGCCGTTTGTCGTCCGTACGCAGCTTCAGACACGACGGCCGTCAAGCGACAAGCTCGTTGCTACGTTGCTCTCGTAGCCACGTTCTCCGTTCTCTTCAACGTCCCCAGATTCTTCGAGTACAAAATCGCGGACTCCGAACTGCGCGCCATGCCCACGTGGCTTACCACGAACTTCTTCTACAGGGTATCAACGACGATCACATGTTACTAGCACGCACCGTCCACGAACAAAATGAAAGTTTGCTTATTCAAGTCTCAACTAAAAAGCCGCGTTGCTTTAAATCCTGTGCTCAGCGGCGGCGTGAGTCAAAAGGCTACAAGACAGAAAGTTGCGGTTTTGCCAAAGACATCGGCAAATTTACGATATATGATTATGGTTGTTCAAAATTTTGGCAATTCTCCTAAAAGTGAAAGATTTCCAACCTCTTGTTTTGTATTTTTGGTTAAAAAATTTTCTTGACAAGCTAAAATTTAAGAAGAAGGGTAGATGCCCTTTTGCCCCTTTTTGCTAGGACGCCACTGACAACGCCAGTATTCGATACTGTAGTTGAAGTGTCAGCCCACTAAAACAAAAGCCGCTAAGCTTAAAGTTACATGATTGAGTATGTGACAAAAATGATTGATGGGATAAATAACATGCACTGGAAAAGTGTCATTCAGGCAGGCTGTCAGTTTAATTTGCATGTACATAACACATAAACGTAAAAAACTTTCAAGTGGAATAATAAACCGAGCACACCATTTTTAGTTTCAGTAAACCACCCACGAAGCACAGGTGCTACAATTGGTATTTGTTCTGCGGCACAATCGTGTGATGGAATTTGTCGGCGATATTTGTCGTCGATGCCTATTAAAACGTGTAAGTCATTTCTGGAACGAACTCGTGAAATTAGAGTTACACTATAGATAGTCTATAACTACACTAGTAAGTAAACTACGTTATAGTAGCCCTGACCTTCCGGTTTCGTTTATAAGCTTGAACTTTGACCTTGACTTTTCAAAAGTTGCATATTTATCGTTTTTGCGTTTTTGGAATGTTGTGAAAATTGGATTCGTTAGCCTACTTTTTGAGAAATTCTGATACGTGCGAAGAAACGAGCAAACGAGTCAACGTACAAGCTACTTGGCAGAGGTTATTCTGTCGTCGTCTGTGAATCGTAGCTTTGACGACGCACTTTTATTAGCATCATGAATAGCTTCGTTTTGGCGTTACACCTCAGCTCGCTCGACCCTGGGTGTTTTTGAACCATTGTTTGAGGCTTTGCTGTAGAATGTTTGTGCCGAAGGTTCTATTTTTCCCAGTAGTAGATACTGTTGTGGTAGACCCGACCCTGCTCGGTTAGGTATGATTCAGCAACAGTTTTGTCTACTTTTGCTAGTGTGTTGTCGTCGCTTTAACTTTGGCAAATTTGGATTTATTTTTTACCATTTTCGCTACTTACCAAAAATTTACCATTTCGCTCCAAATCTGTTGTCACATTACCTTGGAAAATTTGAATGTTCAACGTTTAACTGTTCAGAAGTTAACCTATTTTGTCCGAAAGTAAGGCGCTGTCATGAAATATTGTAATCATGTCAAATGACATCAATAGCATCCAGAAATGGCAAATAAGCTGTAGTAAAGTTCGCGAAACAAAAACGCCTTAGTTCATTGTCTGAAAATGATTGACAGTATTATTCAAAAACAACAGATAGGAAGTGAGGTGGCATTCGTTCATTCCAGCTTTTTTCTACAGTTTATCACCGAATATGATTGTAAAAGTTATCGGACCATTTTGTGGAAATTATCCTTTTAATAACGCTGTCGCAGTTTTATGAGACAGTGTAGTTTTCACTGCTTACATCTGGAATTTTTTCGCCATTAGACGTTGAGCGTAGTTCGCTGACGGCTGAATAGTTTAGAAATGAACTCAAAACGACGTCATTCTGTCGAGCGCATTATCAACGCGTGCTCGTCATGACAGGAGCCGTGAAATTGAAACAAATATCTCAACTGAACTGAATTGGCGCAGCGTGCTGTAGGTGCCAACTCTATAATAGCTGACGACTAACGACACTCGTGATGGCGCTTGTCGGCTGTAGATCATCCACGCATTATACACGTAGATCTTTAAGATGACACACCGAAACACCGTAAAACAGCTTGTTTTTAATGCAGTACATGCGAATTTTTGCAATAAAATACAATTTTTCTGCGTTTTGTAACTCTATCATAAACAGTAAACGGAGTCGACGGCGACTGCTTTCAGATGTTTTTTTTTTATTTGCAACTTCTGCAACTGCAAGCGTTCGATTATCGTCGTAACTCACTCTGCGAAACGCAGTTAAAATCTACTAAAATAGTTGTGGCTTCGTCTTTGCTACATTTTTGGCTAAAAGGGCGTCTATATAGATATGATAATATCAGGCGACCAGCTGCTTATTTATGCAATTACTCGATTTTTTTGTATATAGCAAAACGCCTGCCTAGAAAATTGATAATTGCTTTGTTTTCTAATTCATAGAAGTAATACGGCCAAACGCGATGCAAATCAAAGCGGTGGACATAAAACTGCATAAGTCATGGACGAATAAAATAATAAATCAATTTGTTTGGGTGTGTTGCTTGTCAGCAGCAGACTGCTTTACTATGCAAAATAAATGACCGTAGGAAGATCATTTGCTTGTTTTTCTTACATTACGGACGAAAATCGTGCTTTTTATTTGTTACGTATTTATAATCTAGGCGACTGGTGCAAAATATGGCCAGAATTGCTCAGATGGTGATACAAGCATGAAACGTGGCACAACAATACTTCAGCCTATACTGATCATTTTTATTGCTAGTGCCAACGAGAACTAATCACGGCATAGCAACCGTTGCTAGGCAACGTGTTTTCCTTAAGAACCAGCATTTCTAGACGCTCATGTATAGCAAATGAATGCTGCAGATTAGTTAAAATGTACAAAAGTCATGTATTATTATTTTCCACAACTGAATAAAGTGAATGTCAGACATAATGTATTTATCGGAGTGCATGCGTGCGTGTGTCTGTCTGTCTGTGTGTAGTGGACTAGTCAATCAGACCAGTTTCTGCGTTAAATGCTAATATCTCTAAAACGGTAAACCTTCAGGTCGCTGAAGGTTTACATGTTCTGCGCGTAGTGGAAAGCACCTATATTGTTTTCCGATCGATATGTTTATCTAGTACAACAGTAAAGTTATTACTACTTCCGGTTAGGCAGCCGCCATCTCGGATTTTCGACATAAAGTGGCGTCGGCCAACATCGTTGGAGATTAGAATGTTTTGTACATAGTCGTACTGATACTATCGTTGGAGCGACACGTGTATCTGGAAAGCCAGCGACGTCATTAGTACTTCCGGTTTTGTGGCCGCCATCTTGAATACCGATTTCCATTGACGTCGGCCATAGTCGCTGGAGGTATAAATCTTCTGTGCATAGCGGAGAACACCTATATCGTCTTTGGAACGACATGTCTAATTGTCTATCTGTTGCAGCAGCAAAGTTATTACTACTTCCGGTTAGTCATTCACCATATTAGATTTTCGACACAAAGTGGCGTCGGCCAACATTGTTGGAGTTTCAAATGTTTTGTACATAGTCGTAAACGCCGATGCTGTCGTTAGAGTGTATCTGGAAAGCCAGCGACATCATTAATACTTCCGGTTTTGTGGCCGCCATCTTAAATACCGACCTCCCTCAATGTCGGCACTATCACTACTGAAAAGATTGACCCAGAAGATATAGGGGTAGCCGTTGGAATTGTGTCGCTATGTGCACTAGATCTCTAGAACCTGGGGTCATTTCACCCCCCCTCCCCGTTGCCGACAAACGTCACAAAAAACCGTTGCCGGGACAAGGGTTAAAGAAACATAAGCGCTTCGGTTAAGACTGTTGATGACGATGATGATGATGACGCTGAATTGCTGATAAAATAAATGCAGAGCAGGACATTTTCAGGAAGTAATATTTTGTCGCTGCCATTATGGCTGCTACATTCCTGGCCATTTTATGATGATTTTTCGCAGTCTGTTTTGTATGTGTAAAATCATGATCATAGTACTCTACTGATTGACCACTACTGTCACCTGGTAGTGACGTATTTGTTGCGTGCCGATTTTATTTCACATTTTCCTCTGGTACAAAAACGTAAATAAACAGACATGCGAAAGTCATTATTCATTCGGCTCTACACATGCCAGCTGTTGACACGCGGCAGCACAGCTAGTCCATGGTGCCGGTGAATGCCTATCTTCCATCGTTTCGGCTCATCGTTGACAGCGCGCTGACGATCTCGTTTAATGTGCTCTCACGCCAGGAACATTGTCGCTTCTCGGTTGATGTTTTTATCAGTTGCACAACATCCGACGCTCGCACTGTTAAGTGTCGGTTGTCGTCCCTAGCGTGTACTCCGACAGCTGCTTTTACAGGGTTGGCACACGCGCTAAATAAAATAAAAAAAAGACAGAATAAAAACGCCGATGACTCCGTTTATTTGTATTTTGCGTTCAAAAACAGATTTGACAACAGACAGAATATAAGCATTTAAAGCAACTGCTTCTCTACTAATTGGCATACAAGTACGAGTACAAGTACAAGTACTGCTTATCACGTGGTGCTGTACAAACTTGCAGAAAACTTGTAGTTTGTTGCAGGGCCTCGCATGTACTGCAATGCGACAAAAGACGACGAAGTGAATTGCTTTATTAGCCGACCGTACTTGGGTAACGGTCGAGTGACTTACTGTTACTGCTCTGGTCTTGTCTTAGTCCAGATTTAAGACGTATTGGCTCGCGAAACACGAAAAACTACGGGGAGATTCCTCCGGGGATTTTCGACCCCTGGATATGAATCCCATCAGAGCGGGCGGCGCATGAGCGCTGCTCATCTGGATATAGTCGGCGTTCGCCTGCAGTCCAGTAACTACTTCATTAGCAGCTGAAAGGCATCGCATGCGGAGCGCAGATTAGCTCGTCGTCAGCGCTGAAAATCAGGTTTCACTGGGTTTAGCATAGGACTGCAGCGGCCTGCAGGAAACCTAGCGAGCAGCAGCAAAGGATGTCGTGATTTATGCTGAACTAACAGTGCTGTCACAAAAGATTCCAAACTGCGTCCGAGTGTTCAGTTAAGATAGATCGTCAGTAGTGACGACAATGCAAATGAAATGAGCAGCGGACACCGACCAACGACTGTTGTCAGGCTGGCTGACTGCCGAATAACGACCAGTCGATGAAGTGGAGTTGTTTGTTACCTCCGTGGTTTGTTACGAGGAGAACTCGTGCTGATGAGCACACACGATCAGCTGATATTCTCCGCTGACTTCATTTCGCTGAATACAAGTCGACGGCTGCAGCTGCTGCCTCGGCTGTGCGTGGTATCCGGACAACGCGACTCGGCCACCGGAAAGATGCGGCCTCATTCCAATATTCATCGTGGCGTGGCGTCGCCCATGATTATGCCGCGATATGGGGACTGGATTCAATCTTAATTTGTGACGATGTAGGGACTGCTTCTGCATTGGCTAGCCATCGCAATACAGGGAGGTTCGGAAAAAGTAATGCACCAACGTTTATGAGTTTGTCCGAAAGGGATTAATGTGAAGATTTTTTTCCGGCACACTGCACAGTAAAGTAAATCGGTAAACGTTCGACACATACATTTTTTGATTACTTGTGATTATTGTACTACCGTTAGGTTAAATAATCGGCGTGCCGTTTATCTCACATTCTCTCCTTGTCACTGTTCACACGTAATAAACCAGAATCCCCAGTTTTTCAGATCACTTGCGGTCGACGACTAAGTACTGGTATCCAGTGTATAAACAGTCTGTTCTAGGATAATGAGAGTTTTTCGTATAACCCAAGCGGCAGGTTGCATGCAGTATGTGTGATTAAAGCGTAGTCGACGTCGCGTTATTTCTGATCAAATCTACCGTGTATAATCAATGCCCCTCATCTCCTGTATGCGCTGGTTGTCGCCAAACACTATCAATCATCTTGTGTTTTTTCTGGACCAAGATTAAAAAAATTTGACACTACAAAACATGAGCGAGCGTAGGCCTAATACAAAAAAACTTCAGTAAAACATCTATTTAAACACCGGCGAAAATGTTTGATCATAAAAAGAATTCAACAAAGAAACTATTTGACTACAGCAATTTTGAATTTAAAAATATTTTAAAACAATCAGTGTGGACGCTTTGAGATTAACAGTTTATTTTTGGACGGGCAAGAAAGTTGGACGGTGTATTCTATAAATTTTTTTCTGAACCAATTTTTGACCAGTTCATTCGCCATCGTGTCGGCCTATAGCTTGTTTTAGCAGCATGTACGCGATTATAGGAACAAGTGCCACATCCGGTTCATCTAAAAATGTAACAGTGAATAAATTCTGATAAACGGTCCAGTTTGGCACCGATTTATCTGGGATATGGTGTAGACTCTAATCACTCTACTTAGAGTTAGCATAAATCGGTTAACCCCTTGTCAAAATTACTTGTGTGATCCACGATTTCCACACGTTTTCCGTTTTATTTTACGAAAATGCTGTTTTCAGCTTCGACTGAGTGGCGTGTGGTGTTGTGCGCGCGTGTGCAGATAATCTACTCCACGGCGATGTACTTCCTCATCATGTACCTGATTCCGCTGATCCTACTAGTGATACTTAACTACCAGCTGATGACGACGCTGAGACGCACCCGGCGCAAGCGAGACTCATGGCGCTCGACGCGCCGAAACGAAGACCAGGCAGAACAGACCAGTCGCTCCGAGGACGAGATAGAGTTAGTACCAGCTCTGAGCACTAAATCTGTACCACGACAAGTTAAATACGTTCTGTGTGCTTTGAGGGATATCACTCAGGACAACAGCCAAAGTCGTTGCATGCGACGAAGAACGAAAGCGTTCATCCGAGGACGAGAGAGTGGGCTAGCTCGATCTAAGAACAGAACAAACGCTACGAAGACGATAAAACTTCGAGGACTATAGATCTTTCCGAGTACAACAGAGCGAGTTTATTAGGTTTATACAACGCCGACGAAATTGATGAATGTTGGTAAACAACTGTTCCGGTGACGAAGTCATTGCGTGGAAGGATGAAATAGTCGGTCCGAGGACGAGATAACCCGGATGTTGATCGTCGTCATCCTGGTCTTCGTCTTCTGTCAGAGTCCAGCGTTTATCACCCAGGCGTTGCCGAGTGTGCTGCCCGATGCGACTCTCTACTGCCCGTTCTCGTACTTTTACTACGCGCGAATCAGCGACCTGCTCGTCGTCGCCAACTCGTCGCTCAACTTCGTCATCTACTGCTTCTGCAGCCGACGATTCCGTACCATTCTGCTCACACTGCTCGGCTGCAGGTCAGCCGAATAGACCCAAGACCTGTATAGTCGCTCGCTGTTGTTTTCAATTGTACGTCGTTAGACCGGAAAACTAAGTAGTCAAAAAAGAGACAGGAAAAACGTGACGACCGAAAGGAAGCCCGAATGTAGAAGCGGCGACGGCCATAATGAAGAAGGATGAAGGGAAACAAAGCACCGGCCACCCGCTAGTAGGACACACGCGTATCACCAAGCGGCGAGCGCTGAGCGAAACTGCCAGCTTTCTCAATTAACTTTGTCAAAATTGCTTGCTCGATTCATTACAGTTTGCAAAGGTCGCTATTACGCCGTTTTTTTCGCAGCCGGACGTCGTTTGTTTCCGGCGCTAGAAGCTTAGCTTTGTGCGCTCCTTGACAGACGGCAGATGAGGATGACTCGACGTGATGTGCACTGTATCGGGGATATGTTGCTGCTGAGATTGTTCGTGGCGACGTGTACGCTGAAATACAACGTCGACGTACATACGACTTATAGGGCCATGACTTTTCGGTAGCGGATCCGTTAGTCAAACAGTTAAGCCCAAACTCCACTACTTAGATTTGTTATGGATTTGTCGCACAGTGTATACTTACCACAAATTTACAACAAATTTAAGCAAATGAGTTCGACTAGATATCGACGGATGTAGGCCTATCCAATGAGATAACCGTTACATGTACATATTCGGATTGCAGCAATGCGCTCCACTTTTACACTAATTTTCTCTTAGCACCGGTTTTATCCCTGACATTAATGTTGTCGTTATAAACTAGCTCTTAAACAGGAAACGATGTCGGCGCCTATAGGCGACATGATATGTGACCGTCCGCTTTATCGTAATTCTCTACCGGAAGCTTATAACATGATCACTACTGGAAACCATGCATATCATCGACTTATGCTATCTGTAACTTGCTTGCAACTTATAGCGCGGGGCTATCGCGGATGCAACCGACCGACTATAATTGTCCGATTACGCAACATCGTGCGCAGTCTTCGTAAGGTTTTTGACGTACATTAAGTTAACATTTGACGTTTTTAACTGAAAATAATTGTCACACCGATTACTTCTGCTGTATATACAACGTATACGCCATGTTCTTTTTTGTTTTTACTTTTTTACGCGCAACAGCATGTAATGCTTCGGGCGTCTTATCTATCGTCAAGGCGTCCGTGTGTCTCTGTCTGTATGTCTGTCAAACTCTGCGATTGTATCAAAATGGTTCAAACTAGGATTACGAAATCTTCACTGTCGATTGTCGACTGCCTCGAAGACTCTTAGTTTGAGGATATGTAAAGTATTTGCTTCAAAAATTCGAAAGGAATCACCCCGGTTGAAGGCAATAAATCAGAGGGGGTACGAAAAAATTGGCGATTCTGAGCCAATTAGTCGCCGTATCTCAAAAACGGTGCGAAATAGGGTTTCGGTTATTATTAATTACTAATAGAAAGTTTTATACGTTCTTTCAATTGACACCAAAATCAACGATCTTGAACGAGCGTGAACTCTAAAATAAAGTGTTTGGCGGGTTTTTGTGATTTTAGACTGCGGCGCACAATTCAAAAAGGAATTACGCCGAAATGGCTGGACAAAGACAACCCGCATACGAAAGAGCATTAAACGCAGATTTCAGCAGTTTAGGTTTCGACTCCCAGACGTTCAAGGAATCTTGCGTACGGGGGCCTCAAATTTGGGTACCCCCTCCAAAATGCGCGATTTCTGCTAATGTCAATAATTTAGCGTGAAAACGGTAGCAAATAGTCACAAGCACTACTGACGAGCTTTCCGGCGGTACTTACATTTATGACCTTAAACGATCTTGAAATCCAGAAAGCGGGTTTTTGATGATTTTTTGCGATTTCTGGCTACAACGCATATTTTTATCATAGATTGCGCCGAAATAATGGAGGTAGACCGAGGCAATCTGCACCAAAAACTTGAAGCATAAAACGTAGATTTTAACTCTCTCCGAGTTTCGATTTTTTAGCTTCAAGGGGTCCTCTGTACAGAAGCGTCAAATTTGAGTACCCTTTCGAAGCGCATTATCATTTTATTGCACATTGTACGTTGATTCTCCAGGTGGTAGCACCGGTGCTGTCACGCGTCACGTGAGCTCTGATCAGATTACTTGTTTAGAGTTAGGCGCCTGTGCGGGAGAGCGGGAGATGGTTGGACAAGGAACGTAGAAGGGTTCATAGGACGGCCGCATAATAAACTGTTTTAAACGCAGTTTTGTTAGAGTTTGAGTTAGCTGTAACGTATGGCAATTTGCAGTCATTGTTTATATTTTACTGACGATCAAAATCGACCGCGCGCCCAACTAATGGTAATTATTTTTTTCACGAAACCTTTTATCAATACGCTATTTATATCGCTCTGTTGTAAAACGCAATATCACTCATTGGCGGTATGTGGACCTTTTTATTAACTTCTGGCCCTAAAAATAATAAATTTTCAATTTGGTTCGCCACGAAATGTCAAGCCTATACCTGTTTCTGCCGATGTAAATCACTATCTAATCGTAAAGACGGTTGCTGTTACGCTTGCTAATCACTGCTATGATGTGTGTGTTGCGAGTCCTGTGAGTTGTCACTAAAGAAGCACGCGTTTAACATGTACCACAGAATGTTGCAAACAACGGTGTTAAATCTACAGAATATGCCGACTGAGAGAAACTGTGCTGTTCGATGACATTAACAGCAGATCAATCAGTTGTTGCGGATCTAGCACAGAAGGATGACGAGGAAGAAGCCGACGACGGTAAATATGACGGTTAAGAACAGTGCCCAATCTTCCAACACTCGCAGCCAGCTGACGTACACTCTGTTGCGGGCTTCGACGACTTGCGGCCTGCGGAACAGCTCGCGCAGCTCGTGTCTGGCGTAGGCCAGCAGCCAGGTGAGCAAATGATGGATGGTCATCAGCACCGGACGTATCCAGACCCAGACCCTGCGCGGAGTAACCGCCGAGCCACGCGGCGACAACGAGACTGACGACGGCTTGATCGGTGCACGCGGTGGGCTTACAAGCGCGCGTTTGATGGGCGTGAGATCAAGTCTATCTGACAGATCGGTCACCGCGCTGCATTTGCCCAGACCGCGTCCCCCGGGCGGGCGTTTGACGGCGACGTTGAGCAGGTAGTCGTTATCGATGTCGTCGTCGACGACGTCCGTGTTGGCAGCGGCGCGTCTCAGCGGCACGCCGCCAGGCTTGCTATGAACCGACGAAGCTTGGTCTGGTGATGTCGCTTTCTTCTTCTTCGTCTTCTTCTCGGCTGTCGGAGAATTGTCTTTGACAGCGTGGAAGCCGGCGGCGGAGGGTGACGTCTTTCGAAGTATCGGTCGAGGCGACGGCAATCCACTCGACGTGGTTCTCAAAGATTTTCTGCCGCGGTCTGGCGACGACGACGTCGCCGCAGGCACGCTGGTGACGGCTTCCGGTTGCGGTGTGTAGCTGGCGAGTTCATGCGACGGCACACGACGACGTCGACTTCGACCGGGCGACACAGACTGGCCACGTCTCTCGCTCGACTCCAGTGTTTCGTTGGGCTCGCGCCTCTCAGCAAGGTCCTGGTAGTCGTAGTCACGCCGGGCGACGTCAGTTGGCGGCAACACGTCGACAAGTCGCTGCGGTGGAGAGTGGGCTCTCAACATCATCCTGGCGCGCTGCTGCTGTCCCACGTCCACGTCGCTTGCAAGTCTCTCAGGCTCCGAATTCAGAGACTCGTTACTGTCAGTGAAGATCCGGCGCGGCGGCATTCTTGCCTCGTACTGGAGCGGTTCGACATTTCTCTCGCGATACCTCGGCGGACTCGTGCTGCAAGTGGGTTTCGTGGCTGCTCGAGGTCCTCGCTGGGGCGGTGGAAGGTCCCGCTGCAGCCGGCGTTCTGATGGATAGTAGTCGGACCTTTGTCGCATGTCCAGATCGTCATTCCTTACCGACGAACACTTGTCGCTGTCTTTTTCTCCAGCGTCAAATTTTGGTTCTGGCAGCCTTTGATGTTCTTTTTGATAGCGTTTCTGCAGCCGTCTCTCGGCGGCTCTCTGGCGCCAGTCATGGTCAGGGATGCTTCGGCGGCCTCGCTGTGTCGCCATCTCATCGTTGTCCGCGGAAGCCACCTCGTCTCGGTTTGTTGATCTTAGTCGGGTGTCATACAGCGACTCGTTGCTGTCTTCCGATGTCGGTATTTTCTCTGGAGATCTAAGAAGACGCGCTTTTGTTGCGTTGAGTCTTTGACTCTTGTTGCGAGTCGTCGGCGACGAATAAGACAGCGACTCGTTGCTGTCCTTCTCGTCCACGCCGATCGGTTGCGATGTCGACATTCTTGTCGGAGATCTCTGTGGACGGCCTTCGGCGTTGAGACTTCGAGTCTTCCTGCGAATCGTTGGCGCTGTGGGTTTCTTACCCTTGTCGTCGTAACTAAGATTGCCAGTCGAAGCTGGTGCATGACTGGTGCTGTTTGTGGTCGAGCGCTTGTCCTGCGTGTCGTCGTCATCGTCTTCGTCGTCCTTCTGTTCAGTCGGCAGCATCTCTCGTGAGCCTCGTGCCGCCAGTCGTACCTGGGCTGGTTGGTGTTGTGCGTCGCTGTCGCTGCTTGGCTCTCGGCTACCATACCTCAAAGTCGCTCGCTCGGGAGTCGGCCTGTCTCTGATGGAGCTTCTCCGTGGCTCGGCGCTGCGCGAACTGTCGCGTGCCGCCGTCATGGTCGTCGGCTTAACCTCGGTCTGGCTGGCTCGTCTTGCGACTGGCTTCTCAGCAGTGTCCGGATAGTCGCCGCCGTGGTGCTGGCTGAATGACGCCGCACGTCGTGCTTCCTGTGTGTCGGCGGTCCGGCGAGGCTGCTCGTCGTCGCCTCTGAATGAAACGCGCTGCTGTTTCGTCTGCAATCCGCCGCATTCGCTGTCTTTTTTGTCCAGCTGCTTAGCGGTCGGATTTGTCGTCTGGTCGGTGGGTAGATCGTAGCCGGTGCCCGTCGGTTTCGTCTGATCGTTCACGTCGCCTGACTCGACGCCGCACGCCGCTAGCAAGTTCGAGTATCCGGTAGCCCTGGTCAGCTGTCCAATGTTTGGATTATTATGTGCGGCTGATGTTTTATCAAACGTGCCGATGAGATTTTTTACGCGCCCGGCCCAATCCATTATGTGCTTGGACTTGCTGTCGTCCGCTGTGAAACTGTTGCGCACCATATCCGTCCTCAGATTGCCCGTTTCAGTCATTCCGCCCGGATCTGGTGATGGCATTCTCCCAGTCGCTCCTCGTTCTGTCGTAGCTGATGCTGTTCTCTTCATTTTATTAACTATTTGCTGTATACTGCATTAGTTTACGTCCACTACGTTCAGGGTGCACGCATCAGTTGTTAATTATTCTCCATCCGGGATTTCACCGCCTGCAAAACAACAAAAACAACCCTACAGGTTATGTTAGCCTACACAAAGTTAAGCTGCACAATGCTCTGGTGATAGTGTTCTTATTCCGCGACAATTCGTGAGCTCTAAAATTATTGTGCTGTTACGTTTTCAACTAGGCCTAATTCTGTTAAATATTACCCATGCACTGATGATTTTTTAAGCAAACGAATGGTCATTAATTAGTCTTCATTTAAGAGCACCACTCAAGTAAGCCGAATAGCATTTGCTAATAGCATTAACCGCAGCTAGTGTTAATAAAATCTAGGCCTATTTGAACGTGACAACAACGACGCTATAACGTCAGCTGATGTGCTCATATCTCGTAATATGCAAAGCAATAGCCTACCGGTAATAGCGACTAACTGTTCACAATCAGTTCTTAAGCTTATCGTTGAATTTAGTTTCCAGTATAAGCCTAATACATGCATTAAATCTTCCGATAAGTTTAGAACGTTCAGATTTTAGTCCAGCTTGGCTTGTATCACAACGTTGCGTATTATTCACTTGATCAAAAAACGAAACACGAAGCTGATTATGCTACTAGCCTGACATGCCGAAAAAAAGACGTTATAGCTCATTAAACCGTTCCCATGTCCGTAACAAGACTCGAATACTTGTCGTGAAAACTACTGCGAATGTTCCGATCTGTTTACCTCTCTGATCAGATCCGATGAGGGTGATAACAAAGCAGGTTTGTTGCCAGCGTGTGTGTTAACTTCTCACGACATAGGTCCATATACTCACATGTGATGAACAAAGCGATGACGTCACGACGTTGATGAACATAGCGCAAGCCTATTAATTTTATTACGGTCTGGGACGTAACTAAAGGATACAATTAGGCCTAACTGATTCTACAGTACTTCCCCTTAGGGTTGATACATAAAATAATATCTCAGTTTGGAGAGGCTAACATAAGTCCCATGATTACGTATTTCACGTCACGATAACAAACAGTTAGCCAACTTAGCTTAGTGTAGGCCTATCGCTATTTGTGTCAAAATATTTGCACGGAATTCAACGGAAAACAAGTTGCCGATATTTTGACATGAAAAACTGCTGCATCGACTTTCAAAAGTGTAGCAGTCGGTCATTAATGCTTGGATGATCTCTAACGTCAGACACATTAGAGCTAACTATATTGGCCCGGTGCCGACATATTCTACGGCCGTCCACCTAGCCATTAGACAGTACTTGCTTATCTTGAACGTCGAATGGAATTCAAAATTTACAGTTACACTGCCTGGCTAAGCGTGGTGTGTGTGGGCTGGTTCGTAAACAATGATGCGAGATATGCGTCATTTTCCGGATATTTTTTGACGACCGGCAACCTTGATCTCTGACTTTTTGAGCTGAAAAATGGCATACCAGTTATTCTTGCCCTGGGGAAAGTTCAAGCCCATTTTATTTTCTTTCTATACCTTTTCGTTGTCAAATTAACGAAAAGGTATAGAACGCGACAGACAGACGCACTGACAGGCGGACGAGCACGAT
>Ga0209454_1001166_pt1 | contig 15805 bp, 5 predicted proteins | sample WorMetHERISLAND1_2_FD_187400 | JGI IMG/M metagenome (GOLD analysis project Ga0209454, IMG submission 187400) | Marine gutless worms symbiont microbial communities from Max Planck institute for Marine Microbiology, Germany - Olavius geniculatus... | ecosystem: Host-associated > Annelida >...
ACCCAGGTCGAGCACTGCGGACGACGGCTTGACGAGGGCAGACAGTAGTGGTAGCTCGGTAGTGGTCAGCTTGGCAAGCTGCTGTCGTGTTCCAAGCCACACGAGCTGTGTCTTGTCGGCGTTCATCCTCAGCCTGTTGCTACGCATCCAGGCATCGATCCGTTCAACGCAGGTGATGAAACGTTGCGCTGAAACCGACGCGGATGCGGCTGGAGCACTGATGTACACCTGTGTGTCATCGGCGTACGAGTGTCCGACGAGTCCGGCACTCGAGATGATGTCGAACAACTCAGCGGTGTACAACAGAAACAGCAACGGGCCGAGGACAGAGCCCTGTGGAACGCCGAAGAGCAGCTCGACGACTGCCGACAGCTGCCCGTTGTAGCAGACCTGCTGGGTGCGACCGTGCAGGAACGACTGCAGCCACTCTTGAGTGTCTTGTCCTTCTATCAAAGGTGCTTCAAACTGCCACTTTGGAGCACTTTTATGCAGAACAAATGCAAAAAGAATGCAATTCAACGATTTCTATATTAATATACCGGAAGTCACTGTGCAACAAACCTGCAACTGTGTTATAAATGGTGAAGTTTGCTTCTTAGCATAATAATTGCTATATGCTGCACACTACTTTTATATAGAAATCAGTGTACTGAGCAAATTTTTGCCGCTTTTACCAGTTTAAACACCATAAATGGCATAAACAGGTTTTTGCAAGTAAATTCAGGTTTCTTTTGCTAGCAAAAGCCAATCCTGGTAACATACATTAGACAACACCACAACAAATACTGTCAAAAGTTGTGTGAACAACCTAACCAGCATCTCACAAGCAAAGCCACAAGCAAGCTATCTGAGATGCGTTAATGGCTTAGCTCCAACACCATCACTGAGTACCATCACTGAGTAAAGATGAAATAGTTCTTTAGAATAAAACTACAGCTCTCAGTTGGTAATACACAAAGCATGTAACACAACATATACCTCTCTGTCTTTCTGCACTTTTACCAGCGTGTGTTTTTAACTTTTTACACCATAAAATGTGCTACTAGTTATTTTTAACTTCAAAATGCACCAAAATATTTTGGCAGTTTAGCAGCTTAAAAAGTAAACCACACTGCTGGACTATAGAGAACGTGAGGAAATGAGACAAAGGAATGAAAAGGCAGTGTGCGGGAAAAGTAGAGGAAGGGAGAAGACACGGAGTAGAACATTTGAAACGGCTGTCTTCCTCCAAATGTACTAATGTGCATGACCAAGTCCAAGACTAACAATGCCGTCTGTTAACAAAGACAACATAAGTTTCTGTGACATACTAACAATTGCATTGAGTTGCAAACGACAACGTTGAGCCAGCAACTGTGCACACTTGGCTGGCATCTGTTTACGTAGTGTCGCAGTCTTTACAATGTTCACATCCACCTGTTGCAGCAACTCATTCGCTAGCGCGTACTTGTCAGCTTCAGTGCTCGTTGTCATTGGCATGGTGACTGCATCAGTCACCATGGTTACAGCATCAGTCGCTGCGGTTACTGCACCTGTTGTTGTGGTGACCGCCTGTTGCTCAAGCTTCTCAGAGACTGTGTCAGTAGCTTCTGCCATCACGACTAATACAACGACACAATAACGGTTATACATCAGTACCTAACAACTTATCATTAGTCATCATCACAATCAGTAAGTAAGTATGTAAAACATGAATCTGATATGTGCACAATGTTCTAGAAACCTCTAATGTGTCAGTAAAATTGAACAGGATCGTTTTAGAGAACTGTTTGAAGCTGTCATAATCATATGCCATATTCCTAAGTTAATTTGGCAGTGAGTTCAAGACCACTAAACCAGCAATCGAAAAAGCCTGAAGGCGTTAGGCCGTATGTGTTGAGTGCAATAAGATAACGTCAGTTTGGCAGAACATAGCCGATTTCAAGAAGCAACTTCAAAGGCTAAAGCGATGTGATCTGCCAGTTATCAAGATGTTTGCTGAAGCTTGCATTTGCTGCTGCGGTCATAGAGGCCACTGCTAATAATGCGATGTTTCCAGACCGATTCCCTGACTCCGCCCCTTCAATGATCCCGCAATGTTCAATAAGCATTCTCATGTACGTGCTGCAGCCAATCAGTAGACTAGCGATAAACAACAAAATAACTGTAAACAGTTCATTGATTACACAGGTTCATTTAGCCAGATCCACCTCGTAACAATTAATAACAGAATTATTATTATTTATATTTTCATACCTACCGCCAATCGATCGTCTGGATCGTACCAATCGTAAATACATAGATAGCTAATATGAACATAGATCAGTATCACTTTGTTTACTTTTGGCAAATCCAGGTGCTTTACGATGGAAAACTGAAACACAACGATGTAAGATGACATATTTTTCAAGATGCATTCATTGACAGTTGAAAATGTGCAAATCGTCAAGTACAACAATTATTTTGCTTTATAAGGAAACAAACCTAAACGCAAAGAAAGTTCGCTAAAAACTCATAAACTGAATTTTTTGAAACGTGCTATGCATCTGGATCTGGATAGTTGGTCGGCAGGGCCCCAGGACTGGGGCATCACACCGACGCGGTGATGACTATGGTGCAGCATGACTGGACAGTCGGCTCTTAAATAGTGCTAAAGAGCCTGCTGACACGACGGAGTGAGGCAAAATGTTCCAATCTTTCACTGTTCTGATACTGTATGGTACTGATTTCATTTGTGGGACTGTACTGCAAGTTAGTTAATCGGATGCTATACAAACACAGTTATGTTTTGGCCGACCGTTTAGGTCGAGCATTGGGTACGATGTGTCGTCTGTAACGCATGTATTTTGGCTAAGTGGTACGTGCTACCGGGAAATTGTCTGAACAAGTGAATATGGTTGTCCGACGGCTACCCCGTTGTACCTGTCAGCTGCCCCTACAATCCCGTATTTCCCCCAAACGGCTGGAGGCCGACTGCACCTCAAATACTTGCACTGCGAATTGACAGCCTATAGAAATTTATGCCATATCCGACAGTACCGTCGCTGACCCCTTAAGGCTTACGGACACATGCTCTTTCAAAATAGACCGTGTCCCCGACCCTCAAAATGTGCATGGCGCATTACGGCCAAACTATCACAAGAATGCATGGTTACTGTTAACAGACTACAGACGATTGCAAATGCCATTCAATGCTTCGATTGTCTCCAAATAGGGATACCGAACTGAACCCTCGGTCATCTAGGCCTACATTGCTGGCCTTCGGACTCTGGCGGCGTACTGTCGGTTTTTTCTAGCTACAGCTGGGCTTCTTGCTATCATTAATTTTAAATATTCATTTGACAATCAAAAGTGTTATCCTGCAATAACTGTTTAACTATATTGAGGCACGGCATGGGGACAATTATTACATGTTTCTTCTTAAGACAGTGAGAAATGGGTGACGCCAAGTTTTGCAAGACTAGTCTTAGAGTGAAACTGAAGTATGAAATACTTATCTGGCAATTTTCTGTCACCTCTTGAGATTGGCCTAAAATTACCAGTAAGACTGGAAATTCTGCCCAAAATAACACGTATAGATCCTGCCCTATGTATTTTAATACAAACCATTGTTGCAGTAGGCTACAGCTTCAACAGCATAGCTCAAATATAGTACATTTATGCTTAATGTTGTTGATCTCAGATATCAGCAGATTTATTTTATTTAATAATGGCTTCATTTAGCTGCTAGGTTGGTGATAAAGCATTGCGCCTATCTGAAAATACATGTACTCTATATGATTTTATTTTAAGTTATATGTCTTAAGTATACGCCTTTGACATGACACTTTAATTACAGATCATCTCTCCACATTCCAGAACCAATCTGACAAACTTCTCTCTAGTAACAAGACAAAATGAAAACAAAAAAGTATGGACGCAATAAAAGACTGGAAAAAGTTGTTCCATAATTTAGAGCCCTGTTACGTACATCGTTAATTCTGCTAATAAGCTGTTAAGCACCTATTAGATAGGGTCTTTGAGATGCATCATTACTACCAAAACTGTTCATCAGTTCTCTTTAAATTTAGTATAGAGCTGCGGAAATTAACAATTACTTAATCGATTAGAATTCGATCAAAATTTTGGACTTGGTAACAACATTAATCTGTGCACTTTCAGTCGATTGTAAACTACAGTAAACAACAAAAGTGGGTGCTTATTTCACACAGAACTCTCGATCATCCAGAGAGATGAAGCTAAATATAATTCTTCTTCAACATCTAACATACAAACTACTACAGTGTAATATGAACAACATAAAAAATCAGTTTAGTGTAGGCCATCATAGCACTGGATAATTGAATAGTAATCGTGTATACATAGAAATATATTATTGATCGCAACTGTTCAAAAACTGTTTAGCTTATATGCTAACGATATCCATCATATGGAACAGCATATATTATGTGGATCCTCATTCTTCTGTCTTCTTTCAGGGATAGGGGTAAAAAGTATAATAGTATAATAGGATGAAATTGGTGGCACTGTCACAACAATTAATAGGTCAAGTCATATTAAATTTCACGGTTAAATATTAGTCAAGCGATGTACCATGTGTCAATGATATGTTCTAAATCGAGCCAGAAAGTCCATGGGCATGCCTCTCAAAGCTACAGTGCTTTGCCTTCCAATATTTCTGTTTTGATGGAGACAAACTGATTCAAACAATGTTCAATTTCACAATCGAACACATCATGTGTATCTAAATCTGTCCATTTGTCTGTATGTATGCACTGTAACAATCTGTCACCCTATCATCAAATACCTAACAGAACATCAGTTTGTAACCCGGCCGTCCTAACAGGCCACATTAAAAGCCTTGCTTGTCTGTTTGTCAGTCCGTGCGGGCTTATTTGGACTTCAAAACAAAAAAGGTGTGGCTAATACCAAAATTGGTGTAAACTTCCCCCCAGGATTATGGGTCTGCACGTCTATGCAGGTGCGCGCATATGTCTGCTAGTTTATATTTACGAGCAGGCAGTGCTCAATGATAAGTCATCATCGTTGATTGGTCGACGAGCAGTGGTGTGAGCGGAGTCAGACAGAGGCTGACCAGTCACAGAGGTCGACACAACACCAAAATGATGGTCACTGGCCAATGAGTGAGGCTGATAGAACGAGACTGTACAGTTATCAATGGATGTTGTAGTATTAGTGTGTAGCAGTAGTGGTGACTGTTGTAGTAGTGGTGACCCCTGGTGAGTCTGAATGAGTCTGTGTCGCCAGCCAGTTCGGTCTGAGCCATGCGTCTGCTTTTACACAAAACACACAGCAATAGCAACGACAAACAAAATCATTAAACCCATTAAACTTTCTCACTCACTCAACAAATCCTGTTATTGACAGACAGGCAGACAGACAGAATGCAATACGCTTGCATGCAGACTTTAGCATATGGTGGTGCACATGGTTATGTCATATGAGCTAGTGGGAAACATTCGGGAAACTTCAAATGCATGTTCTCAAATACAGAAATGTTTCAACATTGTCTGCAGTGCAGTTGGTCATAGTATTTGCAGTGCAAAGAACTGGAACATAGCAACATGTTGACAGTGTTGCAATGTACAGCCATCCTATATGCCTAAATCAACACAAACTGAAAAGCAACGAACTGCAACAATAGCTTGGCTGATGAGACCAGTAAATGAAACCAAAATATGAAAACTGTGACCAAGATCAAACCAAATACATAAAAAATTGATACCAAAATCTGGAGACTGAAATCTGGAGGTAAAGGGCAACACGTCATGTCGAGGAAAAGAGACCGATGGTTCACAATCGCTCACACAACAGCAGTGATGTCACTGACTGACTGAATAAATTAGGAGAGACAGGAGGTTGCAATTTTCTGATGAACAGCTGCAGATTTTCGACAAAAAAGACCATTGGCACTCAAAAAATGTCAATTTTGTCTCTAAACAAAAAAGATTCTCAGCCATAAATTTTGTACTTTTCGAAGAAAATATCCCGACAAAAATAAAGTTTTCCGACTGGCTGATGTTTAGGTAGGTAGTAATTGCAACAGTGCCACTGGGTGGTAACTGTTAACCTGAATCATGCAGTGATTAGCAGGTGACTGCAAGCATGTGATAAGACACATTGATGCATTAGCACCACCAGAGTCATCATAGCATCTGTACAACACTGACTCGCTCAACTGTCTTTGTCGTCGTTGTCTGCAATGACTACAACAATGCAGCATAACGACTACACAACTACAACAACTACAACATCTGCGCAACACTGTCTCACTCAGCTGTCGTTGTTGTCGTTGTCATTCTCTGCAACGACTACAAGCACACGCACGGCACAACTACAACAACTATTACAACAACAATAATTACTACTAAAAGTACCACACTGTCTCACTCAACTGTTGTCATTCTCGTTGTTGTTGTTGTCTGCAGCGACTACAACACCATGGCACAACTACAACTACTACTATGACAATGACTACCACAAGTACCACATCACAACGTCTATACAACACTGTCTTGCTCAGCTGTTGTTGTCACTGTTTTTCTGTCGAGTGAATATATAATTTTTCTGTTGAACATGCATAGACGTCAATGGCGCTGTGGACGCTGGAGATGTATCCCCAAATGTTTAAGGTGCCTGGGATATCATACCATACATCCTCCCGAATTGTACATTGCATAGTTTGAGAGCGAGACTGTTAGCCTGTTATACGATGCTGCTTGCATGTTCGACAACTTTTGTTTGCATCAGAATTAGCCTGACTGTATTCACAGTTATAATACGTCGTTTAGGCCTACTGACAAGTAACAAACGTGCGATGAATTTATATTTCATTCATTGTCATGAGATGCCTTCTTTCGAAGTACCTAATGAATGCAAAATTTTGAGTAAGAAGTCAGTAAAATTTTTTTGCTTATTGTGGCAGGCCTATGCACGCTGTGGGTATGAGGCTGTAATTAACAGACCTATGACTGCTATAGGCTGATAGCTACAGAATGGATGTAAACAGGCAAACCTACAGTCGGACTAGGGCGATGCTGACAATGATAATGAGTAGCAGCAACACAATGATGATAACGATGATAAGGCAGCTGCTGACAGTTGCTGACATCACGTGACCACCAGCTGCTGGTGACGTCACCATGCCACCGCTGCTGCACAAACAGATAAAACACGAGGTCAGAAACACATATAACTAGAAGACACTCACAAAAGTGCATAATATCTGACGAGTAAATTTTTGCAACTCAGCAATTCGAAGCTGCTGCATGGAAAATTTGCAGTCCATAACACCAACTTTCTCCAAGCACTGGCGTAGCCATAGGGGGCACTGGGGCAGGTGGTGCTCCCCTAGGAGCCTAGACAGTTACTCAAAATAGTGCCAAAATGCACCAATAGACGTCATTTTCACACAAAAATTCGAAAATTTCCCCCTCCAAAGTCCGAGCCCCCTTCCCCGTAGGGAGGGGACACCCCTCCCCATACCCCACGCTTCCAATGCCCTCAATACAACTAAATTCTGGCTACGCCACTGTCTCCGAGTTAGTAGAATGCAACACTCAAAGATTTAAGATTCACTTGACCCTAGCCATGCCACCCCTTCAAAAAATCTTCGCCATTCAATAAATTCACTTGCAAAAATGATAAACAAGCAAGACATATATATGAAAAACTTGCATCTAACATGATACATTGGTGAAACTAAAAAACATATTAGACAAACACGGACAGACAGACAGACGGACAGACAGACACAAAAAGATGGACAGCAAGTAATGATTTAATGTAGATATCAAATTTTTCCAATCAAGTCGAAACACAGCACATAAGGATGCACTAATATAAAACAAACACAGACACAGAGAGAAACAGAGAGACGGAGACTTTAACATGGAACGGATAAAGAGACAGATGAAGTGGTGCACAGAAAGAGACTTACGGTGAGTGACGTGCGTCGTCAGTAGTAGTGTGACTTGCAGCTAAACCACACACACACATACAGGAACACACGCAGAGATACAGGCACAGATATACAGAGACAGTGACATGACGTCATTGTGACGTAGTCTGGCGTCTACTGAAGAACAGTGAAAATTTCACACCGTTTACGTAATGTTACGTCATATCACTTCAGCAATATACGCGTTAACAACGCTTCAGCGAATAACAGCAAAAACCCTGTCAATATGTGATAGACAGACATTAATATCATGTGGATAAGCAGAGAATTAGTCATAGACAAAGTACCAAACAAACAGACAAAGAGACAAACAAACAGACAGAACAACATACACAGAGACAAACAGCACTACAGCGTTATATGCATTACAAAGCACGCGAGAAGGAGAGACTCAGTTTATATTTACAGTTCTGTTTGAAAATGCATCAAAATAAAGTTAACATATCGTTACAAAATCGTTTTTTGTTCAGTCTCTGACCAGCAAGCAACCATTTAAAAGCAGACGATAAAACACAAGGTAAGTGACTCACACTCGGCGCAGGTGTGACGGTCAGACTGCAGCAGAAGACCAGACGGACACAAGCAACTCTGGCCTGTAGAACTACGTAGACAGAGATGACTGCAATTACCATTGTTCACCCCACAACCATTCACTGCATGCAGAAACACAAGGTACATGGGTTACATTACTGAGATGAGATGGTCCAACACAGACAATTGTGATCTCAAGGACTATGGACATTGCTTACCCCACAACCAATCACCAATCACCAGACAACAGAAAAACAAGGTAAGTAAGCTACATTACTTACCAATCTGTTTATACTTAATTATCTATTTACTTTCTGATTAACTTAGTGAACAAGATGTTAAAAAACCCAAGGCTGGTCTTGCTACAAATGCATTAAATTCAGCAATCAAACAATGAAACAATCACATGACTGATCCATTAATCAAAATCAATCATTTAATCGATCAATACATGCCAAAACATTGCAGCTATTTTGCAGGTCAAAAATCAAGCTGTTTAAAAAATTACAGATAACCAACGAGAACTGGAAATAATACGTTGGCACACTGGTTTTTCCTGATCCAGGCCACATTCAAACCAATTTTTTTTTTGTTTTTTACGCCTTTTGTTTTCAAGTTTGAAATCCAGACAAAACAGACAGACAGACAAGACATGCAATGTGGCCTGTTAGGACGGCCAAATAATAAACTACTTATTACTGCAGAGACTACTGACGGTGTGAGTGTTGAGAGCGAGTTGTCATAGCAGCATGCAGGTCCATCAAACCAGTCAGTCCGTCAACGACCAAACGTCTAAAACTTTCACCAGTACGATCAGCCAGACCCTCTGATGACACATTGCCACTACCAATAGAAGCTCTCCATACTGAGCGCTGGCTCCAATCTGACCAATAGACCATGCCCTCGAAGACTGCAACGCCGTAGCCGTGGCCCACGTTCGATAGTAGAAGTCTTCTGTCACTGCCGTCCAGACTAATACTCTCCAACACCTAACAGACACAGAGAGACAGATATAGAAAGACAGAGAGGCAGGCAGACAGACAGACATACACAGAGAGAAAGAGAGACAAACCGAGAGACAACTGGCAATGCACTCAGCCATTGATACGCCCGTAAAAATTACCCACAATCCCACATATTCGATAGCAGTAGCTTTCTATCCCTGCTGTCCAGACCCATACTCTAGCCCAAATTCCATTACACCAACTTTGCAACTTTCACAAAAATTTCCCTGCGGAGAAAGAAGTGAACACAAATCATGAAAGTCCACGACACAAATCATGTCGATGACTTTCACGATTTGTGTCCGCGACAAAGTCCGCGGACTTTGTTGCCGACTTCCCTCGTGTATTGTAACGAACTAAATTCCACTAAAGTGACACAAACAGGTTTGTCGCGGACTTGTCACAGACTTTGTCGCAAACATCTCAACATGTCAAAATGGTTTGTGTCCGCGACTGTCATGATTTGTGTCGGCGACTTTCACCAAAACTTCGTGATTTCATGATTTGTCACTGTGTCTTTCCTTGAACAATTTCCGCTGACTGCCAGATGTCGCTAGGGATTTGATAATTTCTTACAGTTTATTGGCTACTGCTTCAACAGACTGACACTGCTTCAAGTTAGCAGGAAACAATCAAAAAGACACACATGCAGAGATATAAACATACAGACAGAAAAATATACACAGAGAGATACAGACAGACAGAGGAAAACAGTACCTCGCTCTTAGCATCCACCCAGATCACGCGCTGTGTCTGTGGGTCAATTGTGACTCCATTAGGCCAGCCAACACCTTCATTGGCCAGCAACAGTCTATTAGAGCCGTCCATACCAGCCCGCTCTAGCCTCGGCCTGCGACCCCAGTCAGTCCACACCATGTAACTACAACACATAGCCGCGTAACTACAACAACACAGCTACATAACTACTACACAGTCACGTAACTAACACTGTTACTGGCCAGCAATAGTCTCTCAGCGCCGTTCAAATCAGCCCACTCTGCAACCCCAGTCAGTCCATACCATGTAACTACAACACACAGCCACGTGACTATTATAGAGAGTCAGGTATAAGGGTTGGTAGGTGTCTGCCAAAAGTGGTCTAAGCCGCAGTTTTAAATCTGTTTTCACCAGTTTCTACAATACTAAGCCTTGATATTAATAGTTTTATGCATTTTCATACAAAACCAATGCAAAACAATACAATTCACCTGTTTTTATATCATCAATTTTTCGCAGTCTTACTATGGATGGCCGCATGGTGCACCACTGCACCATGGTATCATAGGCCCATGCCAATCAGCTGCCACTTGCCCAGAAGCGCATCCAGTCACTTGTCTGACTCATGTAAGAAGCGCTGTTATAGCAAGTACCAAACATTTCAGCAGTAGCAGTAGTACTGACCCAGTGTCGTAATGGACTGTGATGGCTCGAGGCTCATCAAGATCGTGAGAGACTAGTGCAGCTCTTGCTCTCGATGGCAAGTTGATGCTGATAGCTTCAATGGTTGCACGTCTGGAGTCTGTGATGTAGAGCGTTTGAGTCACGTGATCCAATGCCAGACCTTCCACCATACTGTCAGCCACCAGTACCTCCACCTCACAATTACTACTAGCTGCAGTAGTGCCGCCGATACTACCACTACAACTATTACTAGTAGTAGTAGTAGTATTGGTAGCAGCAGCAATGTTGTAGAGGCAGCGTGGACTACGGTAGATCCGCTGGGTACGTGCGTCAGACCAGAACACGCTACCTACATGCATACAGTGCACGCAGCAGACATACCACCTCACTGCTACTGGACCTAATAGTAGCCTAGCAGTAGGTGTATTAGCAGCATTAGTAGTGGTAGTAATAGTGACATGCATTGCATTAAGGACACTACTGATCCAAGGACAAAGAGAAAACTTATCTGCTACAAAAATAATCTAAAGTGAAAGAATATGTTAGCTCATTACCGGCATATTATGCAGTCATTCGCTTAAGCAGCACAACCCTGGGTGACCCTGACTCAAATCAAGACACTGAACGTTTGAACTAAAAATTGACAAACCAACTAATACTGCACTTGAAACGTTTACATAAATTTTTTTTTTCTTCCTGCACTTTCTTGTGTTTTCGAGTTAGGAGCCCATATGGGACAGACAGACAGAAAGACAAACAAACAAGACCCATAATGTGGCCCATTAGGATAGCCGCATCATAATATAGCACAACTGTGAACAATCTGGTGGCAAGTTCCCACTCAGTAAGTAAGTAACTAGGTAAGTATTTACTAAGTAAGTAAATAAGTAAGCATGTGAGTAAGAAAACTTGAAAGGCATAAATTTAACAGTTAGTCACTATGCAATTTACCCCCAATGCGGGCCACCTAGGCAGAAACACAAACTGAACAACATTTACTTTGAGCATGTAGAACAGAGGTAGACAGCGAGTCAAGTGCAGGCTGCAGACATACCACCTCATTGCTAAATGCCACAATGCACAGCTGACCTTGAAACAATGAGGTTACACAGACCTGTAACTGGGTCAAGGTCAGCAGCGATTGCGTTCCCAAGGTCGGCGGCAGGTATAGGTAAAATAACGTCAGCAAAGTACGGAACATCAAGAGACACGAGTTGTAGACTGGAATGAGTTGTTACCAGTAGCATATTAGACATACCTAAAAACACCGAGACAAAGAGACAAAGACAAAGAAAGTGACACAGACATACAGACAGAAACTAGGACATCAAGAGCTATACAACAGTCGCACATAGATGAGCACGAACTGAGATGGACAATTTATTTTGTATATCAGATTGACACAATGATAGTCAAAGTAAAACAAAACAATACTAGACACAGTGATATAGCAGTATGTACACAGACATTCAAAATGTTGGCAACAGACAAAATAATGAAACAGCAACACTTGGCCTAATCAAAATGTTCTAAACAATAAAAAATGAAACAATTTCAGAATTAATTAGTCGCAGCTGACAACAGCATATGAAGCATGCCTGATTTTACAACAACACAAACACAAAGACAGGGACAGACAGACAGACAAAAACAAAAACAAAACTCGACTGGTTGGTCAAATAATCAGTCTCCATACCTCTAAAAATGTTTCACTATCATCATACATTCTTAAGTTGATCAGATAAATGACAAGTTAATGATTATATAAAAAAATTGAGAATTGTGATTCAGAATTCACCAAAAAATTGATGCCAAAATCTAACCACTCCCTCCTTTGGCCATGCCCAACCCCTCCACAAAATTTGTTTGTAAATTTTTCCATTATCCAACTAACAAACAAACTAACTAACTAACAGAACAGACCCAGTCACATAACCTCCCCTTTGACGTAAAGAAAAAAATAAGCACAAAGAATATATATTTACCCGTGTGACAAGTTTTGTTGTTGGCAGACAACGTGACACCAGTCGGACAAGCACATGAAAAATTCTGAGTGGATGACGATAATAGACAGAGATGACTACAGCCGCCATTGTTTACTAGACATGGGCTGGACACTACAACAACAACAACAACAACAACAACTATGACTACTACCACTACTACTACTAACTGGCTTGGTGACATAATGGTAATAGTGTCGGACTAACGATTACGAGGTCATGAGTTTGACCACCATCGGGTCACCATCGAGTGGTTACTACACCATGACCCAAAATTAGTGGCACACCTACAGATAAGTTAGTGTAAAATCGTTAATACTTGATAGATGTTTTACAAAATTTGAAACAGTCTTTGAGACAATCATTCTGAACTTGTCTTCAGAGTTTGAGCTTCAAGTGGCCACCTTTGGCCTCGATGCAAGCTTCTAGTTTAAGGCAAGTAAGCTGCTGCTTGATCCCTTTGTCAATAACAATGCACTGAACATATCTTAACGTAAACAAACTGTGACGCATGTTGGGTGGCATGTAACACTGTGTGATCCCATATGGCAGGTGACGCTCTGTGGCTCTTTGATGTGTTTTCCACGCACACAACTTGTTAACGCTTACAGCAACCAGATAAAGTCATTGGAACTACTCTGCCGGACATCTTACTGTTTAAATGCCTCGTACAAATGCACTCAAGTCTTGGATTCATACAAGGCCCTCAGTACTGACAGCATGACAAATGTCTGTCCATCCGTTCCAGAGATATTTGCAATCAAAGTCTAAAGTCGTCATAAACAGCCCAAATTTTGCACATTTTTGGCTTTCTAATATTCAAACGTATTATATAAAAAAAAACATCCAGCTATCAATCTAGTGGCAAAGTTCCACACCAATTGCCTGAGAAAGCTCGGAGGTTCTTCGTTAAAAACACTTGAAAACATCAGCAGGAAAACATAAGACCACAGCTTAATACAACTGATGTTGCAAGCTTTTTTCTGACTGATCCACTTGACTTGATCTAAAATTATTATTTTTAAAATTTCAGACAAAATTGACACGTTTTGGTTAAGTTACAGCTATTTATTTCGGGGACCACTTTTTACTGGGACACAGTGTACATCAGGACAACTAGCAACAGGCTTTCCAATTCTGTACATTCAATGCTTCAATGCTGTTTCCAGTGCAAACATAACATTTTTCCATTGGCAAAACTAATTAGCCAATTAAGCATGCCAGTCATTACCAGTTGGTATTCTTTGTCGATTAAAAAGACGAATATTCATTAGATTTTCCAGTCTGCCCATCACTATTTTTCGACCAGAACCATCAAGTTTATTTGCTGACTCTATGCTGCGGGTGACCCAGTCTGTCCAGTAAACTAGGTCATCATCTACGGTGATGCCGAATGGATGCGGAACACCACGTGATACCAGCGTCTGTAAGCAGTTATAAGCACAAGACTAACTCACATCCGATGAGACTAGTTGTATACACTGTAACTCATCCCTTATACCATATTTCTGCGAAAAAACAAACAAAAATCTTTATTTGCAATTATCTCAATTTTGGGTAAAAGGACTTGCACCTTTTTGCCAAGACAGTGACGATAGCTCTTCACAGAAAACCCATTTCAGAGCTACTAGGCGTCGCTTGCCAACCTGCCACCAATACAGGTAAATGTGCATTGCCATAACCCCAGTCAGACAGGCTGGTACACGATTTATCTACCCCGGAAGGATGAAAGGCTGAGTTGACTTTGGTGCTGGTTATATACTGAGATGTTTAATCACCCATCCAAGTACTAAACACTTGATAGAAAACCCGACTGAGAGTTGAACCAATGACCTTGTGATCACAAGTCCTACTTCCTAATTGTAATACTGCCACGCCTCCGATATACTAATAGTAAGTTTCTGAGTTTGCTGCTTTTACTGCTGCTGCTGCTGCTGCTGCTGCTACTACTACTACTACAGCATGTAGTAGTTACCCGGCGTTGGGTTCCATCCTTGCGTGAAGTCTCAATCCTGTGTAGTGCAGCATCAGTCCAGTAGATGGCATCCCGGTGGTTGTCAACAGCAACGCTCTGCAGAGTCATGACGTCACCACTGACGATCACTTGACGCATGGAGCCGTCCATGCTGCTCCGCTCTATCCTCGACCGATCAGTCCAAAACATCCAGCTTCGCAGACGAACAGACAGACAGACAGAGACAGTGAGACACAGGCAGACAAACAGAGAAACAAACAAACAGCACTGCATACTGTACCCTTTAAAGTGTGTTGGGATCTTAAAAATAACAGTTTTGTTGCAAATTGTCGGCAGAGTGTGCTGGTGAATAAATTTTGAAAATTGATCTTTATTTAGCAAAGACAAAGTGGGATGCTTTTAGTGTAAATATAGTACATTAGGTTCATACGAGCAGGTCTACTAGCAAAGCCACACGTGGTCGTGGTGACTAACTGGGCAGCGTTAACATTTTCTTGGCTCTGCACCATGTTTCGAAGATACATAAAACAAAGAGCATCGATGGGGAAGAAACAGTAGGCCCTGTTATCAGGACTGCTGGCATACTGAGTACTGACCTACTCAGTTAAAGACGCTGGCTGTTAGTCTGTTGACAGAGCTGACCATCCAGCAAAATATAGTTGTATGCTAGCTTAATTGGTAAATCTGATTCATAGCTGGTTCACTATCAAGCGGATACTACACTGTGTCTCAAAAAAAAAACATCCCCGACATCTTCAACTGTGACTTGGAAACAAACCATCAGATTCTGATAATTTTTGGTATGAATATTCCTGACACAACTTGCCATCAAATGACCATTCAGTTTCCCATTTTACCCAACGTTTGTTTCTGCACTACCTGGGAAAAACACAACCAGTGAAATATCACTTTTTATCCAATGCGATATGAT
>Ga0209454_1001167_pt1 | contig 15801 bp, 13 predicted proteins | sample WorMetHERISLAND1_2_FD_187400 | JGI IMG/M metagenome (GOLD analysis project Ga0209454, IMG submission 187400) | Marine gutless worms symbiont microbial communities from Max Planck institute for Marine Microbiology, Germany - Olavius geniculatus... | ecosystem: Host-associated > Annelida >...
AGCGATACTTCGTGATCCATACCAGATGAACCTTCAGGTCGTAAACGGCATGTGCTGCGTGCTTCTTTGGTCTCATAACTAAAATACTAAAGCTCTTGGACTAAAAGTCCATAGTTTTTACTAGCGAACAGCAATAAATATTTAAAAATCAATAATTTCAGATGATTATGGACCGAACGTGACAATAAGGTTTAATTTTAACCTGTTGATTTATAAGGTCATTCGGTAGCCCTGATATTGTAGCGTAGGTTTTTCTCCGGGACATGGTGATTATACGGAAAGATGCTCAGGATTAACCGGATTATTTTCTGAATAATCAGCTATAACATCCTGTGAATCCTGTACCATTAGGAGACAGGCCCGGAGGTTAGGGTTTACTCCTTATCGAATATCAACTGCTGATTAAGGCCCAAGCTCGCAGACAGTGAACCGAGCGTCTACAATTACGTCAGGTGAAACCATAGAGGGAGATCGACCGTGGCAACAGCAAGCAGTCAGAAGTTCATCGCCCGCAATCGTGCCCCCCGCGTGCAGATCGAATACGATGTCGAGCTCTATGGGGCGGAGAAGCTCATTCAGCTGCCCTTTGTGATGGGTGTCCTGGCGGACCTTTCAGGCAAGCCGGAAGAGCCCTTGGCCCCGGTAGCGGACCGTAAGTTTCTGGAGCTCGACGTCGATAATTTCGATGAACGGCTGAAAGCCATGAAGCCTCGGGTTGCCTTTCAGGTGCCCAATACCCTGACCGGCGAAGGCAACATGAACGTCGCTTTGACGTTCGAGAGCATGGACGACTTCTCACCCGCGGCGGTCGCCCACAAGGTGGACGCCTTGAGCCAACTGCTGCAGGCCCGGACCCAGCTCGATAATCTTCTGACCTTCATGGACGGCAAGAGCGGGGCGGAGGACCTCATCGCCGACGCTCTGAAGGATCCCACACTGCTGCAGGCCCTTGCCGCGGCACCGAAGCCCCAGGCGGAGCAGGCGGCGGGTGAAGCGCAGGAGCCGACAGCCACGGAGGACAAGTAACATGGCCGAATCCGAAATCAGCGCCGAGGCCCAGGAGGCCCAAACCCAAACCGTCGAGCCCGATGCGTTTGCGTCCCTGCTGCACAAGGAGTTCAAGCCGAGAACCGACCGCGCCAAAGAGGCGGTGGAGCAAGCCGTTCACACCCTGGCTGAACAGGCTCTTTCTCAAACGGCGCTTATCTCCGAGGACGCGGTGCGCTCGATCGAAGCGATGATCGCACAGATCGACCGCAAGCTTACCGAGCAGATCAACCAAATCATCCATCATCCCGACTTCCAACAGCTGGAGGGTAGCTGGCGCGGCCTGCATTACCTGGTGAACAACACCGAGACCGATGAGATGCTCAAGATCCGCGTCATGAACATCTCCAAGCAGGACGCCCACAAGACCCTCAAGAAGTACAAGGGTACGGCCTGGGACCAGGGTCCCCTGTTCAAGAAGATCTACGAGGAAGAGTACGGTCAGTTCGGCGGCGAGCCTTACGGCTGTCTGGTCGGCGACTACTACTTCGATCACAGCCCAATGGATGTGGAGTTCCTGGGTCTGATGGCGCAGATCTCGGCGGCGGCCCATACCCCTTTCATCACCGGGGCGGACCCGGCAACCCTCCAGATGAAGTCCTGGCAGGAGCTGGCCAACCCGCGGGATCTGACCAAGATCTTCCAGACCCCGGAGCACGCCGCCTGGCGTTCCCTGCGCGAATCGGAGGATGCCCGCTACATCGGTCTGGCAATGCCCCGATTCCTCTCCCGTCAGCCCTATGGGGCCAAGACGGATCCAGTGGAAGCATTCGATTTCGAAGAGGAGACCGGGGCGGCGGATCACACCAAGTACACCTGGTCCAACTCCGCCTACGCCATGGCCGCGAACATCAATCGCGCGTTCAAGCTCTACGGCTGGTGCTCACGGATCCGGGGTGTGGAATCGGGTGGAGCCGTGGAGGGACTGCCGGTTCACAGCTTCCCCACCGACGACGGCGGGGTAGACATGAAGTGCCCGACGGAGATCGCCATCAGCGACCGCCGCGAGGCCGAGCTGGCGAAAAATGGCTTCATGCCCCTCATCCACAAGAAGAATTCCGACTTCGCCGCCTTCATCGGGGCCCAGTCGCTCCAGAAGCCCTTCGAGTACGATGACCCGGACGCCACGGCGAACGCGAATCTCTCCGCTCGCCTGCCGTACCTGTTCTCGGTGTGCCGCTTTGCCCACTACCTGAAGTGCATCGTGCGGGATAAGGTCGGCTCCTTCAAGGAACGGGAAGACATGGAGAAATGGTTGAACAAGTGGATCAACCGGTACGTGGAGCCCAACCCCGGAACCCACTACCAGCTCGAGGGCCTCACCGTCTCCTTACGGTTGGTCTCCAGGCTGCCGTCGCAGAAGACCTGAATTCGTGTCCCGCAAGACCGGGCCATCTTGCGGGCATGGTCATGGACCCGAGCGTGACGCGCGGGGCTGATACGGCTCAATCACAGACGGAGGACAGCACTCATGGCAGTCGACATGTTTATGAAAATAGAGGGCATCAATGGCGAGAGCACCGATGCCAATCACACGCAATGGATCGAGTTGCACAGCTTCACCCACGGCGTCTCCCAGCCCATATCCGCAGCCAGTGCGATCGGGGGCCGGACCGCAGGTCGCGCCGATTTCCAAGACTTCAGCGTGGTCAAGACCATCGACAACGCCACGCCGGATCTCAACATCAAGTGCGCCAAGGGCGAGCATATCCCCGAGATCCAGGTCGAGCTGTGCCTGGCCACGGGCGACAAGCACACCTTCATGAAATACACCATGGAGGATTGTATCGTGACCTCGGTCTCGCCCGGCGGCACCTCCGCGGACGAAACCAAGCCCTTGGAGAACGTGTCCTTCGCGTATGGAAAGCTCAAGTGGGAATACACTCCCATCGACCATACGGGCGCACCCGGCTCCACCACGGATCGGACCTGGAATCTGGAGACCAACCGGCAGGAGTGAGCAATCGCTCCGCGGCTGGTCCGGGGTTACGGGCACCTTGGAAAATTCAAGGTGCCCGTTGCGGGGCAGGGAGGCCCCACCATTTAAATCAATGAGGTCAGACTCGATTGATTTATGATTTTGTGCTTAAGTTCCCCGCGCCTCATCATTCCAGGGCATCCATAGCATGTGATCCAATGTAAATCAATCGAGTCTGACCCCACTGATTCTAACACCTACCTTCCATAAATTGCAGGACGACCCCTGAGGTATCCCCACATTATTACAACCTAAAACAACGAGTTATAGCGTGCATTGGCTACCAAGATGTCCTTTTTGGCTCGTTCCCACGCTCCCGCGTGGGAACGCAGTGTGGCCGCTCCAGCGGCCAAAAGGTTTCATGCCGCCGGAGCGTCCGGATTTGCTCCCACGCTGGAGCGTGGGAGCCAGAGATACTAATTTGTGGGGATATTTTCAGGGACGACCCCCTATTTCAATCAATCGGAGCCGGGTATGCGCGTGAAAGACAAATACCTCATTCCCTTTACGGATTTTGGTTTCAAGAAATTATTCGGCATAGAGTCGAATAAGGATATTCTGATCGATTTTCTCAATGAGCTGCTGCGTAGAGATGAGGGGAAAATCAGGGAGATTACTTACTTGTCACCGGAACAACTCGGGAGAACCAGTGGTGAGCGGAAGGCCATCTTCGACCTTTATTAAAGCGGTAGTCGAGGGACGAGACCCAGCAAACTAGGCTACCGCAAAAGCTGGGTTTCGTTCCTCAACCCAGCCTACACCTACTGGTTACAGAGGTAGATTGGGCAAAGCCGGAGCGCCGCCATCCTGGCGGCATATGGTTACCGGCAAGATGCCGGCGCTCCGCTGGTCCGTGCCCAACGATCAGCCCGTAGATTGGGTTAGCCCCTCACCTAGCGCCATCGATCAAGCGATCGATGGCGCTAGGTGAGGAGCGTAACCCAACACATCGGTCCTCTCAACCAACGCTAAACGATCCGGGTCCGTACCCGGACAAACCCAGCACCGAACGCAGCGTAACGCAACACGACACCTTCTCAGGCCATGGTCTTGTTTCTGCTGTGTGTTTTTTTCGGTGGCCCTGAGCGACCGACGACCGGTAGCTGGTAGCTGAAAGAAGGTGCCCTATAATGGTTTGCTTGCCGCGGCGCTGAATGACCCCGAGACGCACCTATGCTGGACAAAAACTACGACCCCCGGACCCTGGAGCAGGCCTGGTACCGGACCTGGGAGGACCGAGGCTATTTCACGCCTATCGCCGGGCCAGGCGCCGGAGCGAACGGTAGCTACTGCATCATGATCCCGCCGCCCAATGTGACCGGCAGCCTGCACATGGGCCATGCCTTTCAGGACACCATCATGGACGCCCTGATCCGCTATCACCGGATGCGGGGTGAGGCGACCCTGTGGCAGGCGGGCACCGATCATGCGGGCATCGCGACCCAGATGGTGGTCGAGCGTCTGCTCGACGCCCAGGGTAAGACCCGCCACGACCTGGGCCGCGACGCCTTTATCCAGCGGGTGTGGGACTGGAAGGCCGAATCCGGCGGCACCATCACCCGCCAGCTGCGCCGCCTGGGGGCCTCCCTGGACTGGGAGCACGAGCGTTTCACCATGGACGAAGGGCTCTCCGGCGCGGTGCGCGAGGTCTTCGTGCGCCTGTTCGAGGAGGGACTCATCTACCGCGGCAAGAGACTGGTCAACTGGGACCCGGTGCTCCACACCGCCGTCTCGGACCTGGAGGTCCTGTCCGAGGAGGAGAGCGGCCACATGTGGGACCTGCGCTACCCTTTGACTAATGGCCAGGGCCATCTAGTGGTCTCCACTACCCGTCCCGAGACCATGCTGGGAGACTGCGCGGTGGCCGTGAATCCGCACGACGAGCGCTACCGCCACCTGATCGGTGAATTCGTCCAGCTACCCCTGACCGGCCGGCGCATCCCGATCATCGCCGACGCCCACGCCGACCCGGAGTTGGGCACCGGCTGCGTCAAGATCACTCCGGCCCACGACTTCAACGACCACGAGGTCTGGCTGCGGCATCGGGACGAGACCGCCATTGCCGAGCAGGCCCACGGCGGGCTCATCAACATCTTCACCCCCGATGCGGCCATTCGCGAGAACCTGCCGGAGGAAGGCGCGCTCATCCCTGGCACCTATGTCGGACTCGACCGCTACGAGGCCCGCCGACGCATCCTCGCCGATCTGACCGACCTCGGCCTGCTGGCAGGGACCAGGGAGCACCGACTCCAGCAGCCCCGGGGCGATCGCTCGGGGGCCGTCATCGAGCCCTATCTCACCAACCAATGGTACGTCAGGATCAAGCCGTTGGCGGACCCGGCTATCGCCGCGGTAGAGGACGGGCGCATCCGTTTTGTCCCGGACAACTGGAAGCACACCTATTTCGAGTGGATGCGCAACATCCAGGACTGGTGCATCAGCCGCCAGATCTGGTGGGGCCACCGCATCCCCGCCTGGTACGACCGGGAAGGCAATGTCTATGTGGGTCGCTCGGAGCAGGAGGTGCGGAAAAATCACGGCCTGGCGCCCAACTTCCCTCTGGAGCAGGACCCGGACGTGCTCGATACCTGGTTCAGCTCCGCCCTGTGGCCCTTCTCGACCCTGGGCTGGCCGGAACGGACACCGCGCCTGGAGACCTTCTACCCCACCTCGGTGCTGGTCACCGGGTTCGACATCATCTTCTTCTGGGTCGCCCGCATGATTATGCTGGGACTCAAGTTCATGGGGGACGTGCCTTTCAACCAGGTCTACATCCACGGCCTGGTGCGGGACACTCATGGCGACAAGATGTCCAAATCCAAGGGCAATGTGCTCGACCCCATCGACCTGATCGACGGTATCGACCTGGAATCCCTGGTGGCGAAGCGCACCCAGGGCATGATGCAGCCCCACCTGGCCGAGAAGGTCGCCGCCGTGACCCGCCGTGACTACCCCCAGGGCATCCCCGGCTTCGGCGCTGACGCCCTGCGTTTTACTTTCGCGGCACTCGCCGCCACCGGCCGGGACATCAAGTTCGACCTGGGCCGGATCGAGGGCTACCGCAACTTCTGCAACAAGCTGTGGAACGCCTCGCGCTATGTGCTCATGAACACCCAGGGCGAGGATTGCGGCCTGATCGGGAGCCATACTGGGAGCAATCCCGGGGGCGACATCCAGCTCAGCGCGGCCGACCGCTGGATTCGCTCCCGCTTACAAGGCACCATCACTGCGGTGGACGACGCGATCCGGGACTACCGCTTCGACCACGCCGCCCAGGCCATCTACGACTTCACCTGGAACGCCTTCTGCGACTGGTACCTGGAGCTGTCCAAGCCGGTGCTCACCGACGCCCAGGCCGCGCCGGCGGCCAAGCGGGGCACCCGCCGCACCCTGGTGCAGACCCTGGAGACCCTGCTGCGGCTCACTCACCCCCTCATCCCCTTTATCACCGAAGAGATCTGGCAGAAGATCAAACCCCTGGCCGGGATCGCGGGTGACACCATCATGCTGGTGCCTTTCCCCGGCGCCGACCCCGAGCTCATCGATCCGGACGCGGAGGCCGAAGTAGATTGGGTCATGCAGCTCGTCCTGGGCGTGCGGCGGATCAAGGGCGAGATGGACATCGCACCCGGCAGGTTTTTACCCGTCCTGCTGCAGCACGCCTCCGACCAGGACCTGGCACGGCTGGCGGTAAACCGCAAGTACCTGAACGCCCTCGCCCGCACCCAATCCATTCGGGTGCTGTCACCCACCGATCAGGCCCCCGAGTCCGCGATCGCCTTGGTGGGCGAAATGAAAGTCCTCATTCCCATGGCCGGACTCATCGACCAGGAGGCGGAGCTCAAGCGCCTCGCCAAGGCAATCGGCAAGCTGGAGGCAGACCTGGAGCGGACCCGCAAGAAGCTCGCGAATCCCAACTTCATCGACAAGGCGCCGCCGGCGGTGGTTCAAAAGGAACGCGACAAGATCGCCGAACAGGAGGCGGCACTGGTCAAGCTCGGAGAACAGGCCGAGAAAATCCGGGCGCTATAAGGGCGCATTGAAAAGTTCAAAGCACCCATAATTCGACTAAAACCCGCGAGCAATCAGCATGACACAAGCCGCTTACAAATCCAGCCACTTCACCTATGCGGATTACTGCGCCTGGCCCGATGAAGAACGCTGGGAACTGATCGACGGCGAAGTCTACACCATGGCGCCCGCACCCACTCGGATTCATCAGGACGTGGTGATGGCGCTCTCCGCTCAGATCTACCATGCACTCGATGGAACGGCCTGCCGGGTCTATGCTGCCCCCTTCGACATCCGGCTGCCGGACCGCGACGAGGCCGACGAGCTGGTGGAAACCGTCGTCCAGCCCGACATCGCCGTCATCTGCGACCCCGCCAAGCTCGACGAAAAGGGCTGCCGCGGCGCCCCGGGCTGGATCACCGAGGTACTCTCCCCCGCCACGGCTGCCAAGGACCAGATCCGGAAACGGGAGCTCTACGAGCGCCATGGCGTCCTGGAATATTGGCTGGTCCACCCAAGCGACCGGATCCTCTTCATATATCGACTGGGGGTCGATGGCTACGGTAAACCACAGGTTTTACCCACGGTTGGCCCCTGCGCTACGACGACCATCCCAGACCTGGCGATCGACTGGAACAGCGTCTTTACACCCACGGAGAAAACCTCGAACACCATCATTCCACCGAAATCGGAAAAATCTTAGTTGGCTGCCCGTCGATGCTGACAAGATTTTTCTTTTCCCAATACTCCCTCAGTCCTTGCTCGCCTTTGCCTTCGGCCCATTCCTTGAGTTCATTGCGATCGCCCACGAAATCGTAAAACGGCACAGCCATACCGCACGATGTCCGGACCAGATCGACGTGCACATCAAAGATCTGGCGTGTGCCGGCAATGGGCGGGAAATAGGCCAACAGATCTTCCCATTGCGGATCGCGGGGGTGAAAGACCTCCGCAGTGCCGTACAGGCGCAAAATCAGCGGGGTACCTTCGAAGGCACAGAACATTAAAGTAATCCGATTCCGCACCAGTAAATGGGTCGCGGTCTCATTGCCACTGCCTGTCAGGTTCAGCCAGATCACACGGTTGTCGCCGAGGACGCGCAAGGTGTCCATGCCTTTTGGCGATACATTGACACGGCCGTCGGCGGCGGCCGTAGCAACGAAAAAGACGCGCTGTTTTTCAATGAATTCGGTGAGCCGGGAGTTCAACTTGGCCAATTTATGCCCCACGATTTTTCTCCTATTGATCAAACGTGTTCTGATAAAGCGAGCTCCCAGCGGACCGACAGCACGGGCGCTAATATGGGTATAGGTTGCGTTAAGACGCCGGCATGGCCTGAGCAGATGATCAGCGGACCTTCGTGCGTCGAACGCAACAGGTCCGGTCCTCCAAACAGCGCCGGATATACTAACTTCCTCGGTTCCGCACCCCCTCAGCTCCACAGTAGAACCGCCGTATGCCGGACAGGCATTCGCCTCCTGAATGTTATCATTCGGATTTGACCGGCCCTTGTTTGCCGAGGAGGAGCTGTCTTGAAGTTCACCGTCGATGAGTTCCGCGCCTGGGAGAATAAGTGCGTCACCCTGCTCGGCATGTCCGGCGTCGGGAAGACCCACCTCTCGACCCTGCTGCGACGCCAGGACTGGTTTCACTACTCGGGCGACTACCGGATCGGTACCCGGTACCTGGACGAGCCCATCCTCGATCTGATCAAGAGCCAGGCCATGCAGGTACCCTTCCTCAGGGATCTGCTGCGGCGCGATTGGATCTTTGTGCGTAACAACATCAAGGTGGACGACCTGGGGCCGGTGTTGAGCTTCATTGGCAAGCTCGGAAATCCGGAACGCGGCGGGCTCCCGCTCGGCGAGTTCAACCGTCGCCAGGCCCTGTACCGGGACGCGGAGATACGGGCCATGCAGGATGTGCCCGAGTTCGTGCGCAAGGCGCAGGAGATTTACGGTTACCGTCACCTGGTCAACGATGTCGGCGGCAGCCTGTGCGAGCTCGAGGAGCCGGCGGTGATCGAGCTGCTCGCCCGCCACAGCCTGATCCTCTACATCCGGGTCCCGGCCCGGGACGAGACCATGCTCATCGAGCGCGCCCAGGCCGATCCCAAGCCGCTCTACTATCGGCCGGCGTTTCTGAAGACCGCGGTCGGGGATTACCTGGCGCTGCACCGTCTGGAGTTCGTGGCCCAGATCGATCCGGACGATTTCACGCGCTGGGTCTTTCCCCGGCTCTTCCATGCCCGGGTCCCCAGATACGAGGCCATCGCCGGACCCCACGGCTACACGGTCGGCGCCACGGAAGCCATGCAGGTACGTGACGAACAGGACTTCCTGAGCCTGCTCGAGCAGGCCATCGCCCGCGAGGGGATCTGACATGCCGATCGTCGCCAATACCGCTCTCCCGATGTTCGAGCAGCTGCGCCGGGAGGGCCAGTCCATCCTGGAGCCGGACCGGGCGCTGCAGCAGGACATCCGCGAGCTGCACATCGGGCTCCTGAACATGATGCCGGATGCGGCCCTGGCGGCCACGGAGCGGCAGTTCCTGCGCCTCATCAACGAGAGCAACCGGATCACCCAGTTCTATGTCCACCCCTTTACCCTCGAGGCGTTGCAACGGTCCCCCGCGGCCCAGGCCTACATCGACCGTTATTACCGGGATTTCGATCATATCCGGGAGGAAGGGCTGGACGCGCTCATCATCACCGGCGCCAACGTGAGCCATCCCAATCTGGCGGACGAGCCCTTCTGGAGGCCGTTGATCGAGGTCATCGACTGGGCCTGCGGGCATGTCACCTCTACCCTCTGCTCCTGTCTCGCCACCCATGCCGTGCTTCAATTCCGTTACGGCCAGCGTCGCTACCCCCTGCCCGACAAGCGCTGGGGGGTCTATCCGCACCGCGTGGTCGACCGGCGGCACCCCCTGGTCAATGGCGTCAACACCCTGTTCGACGTCCCCCATTCGCGTTTCAACGAGATCGGCCGCGACCAATTCGATGCCGCGGGGCTGCGAGTGCTGGTGGAGAGCGACGAGGCCGGCGTTCACCTCGCGGTGAGCGAGGACGGGTTCCGAATCGTCTTTTTCCAGGGCCACCCGGAGTACGACACCGTCTCCCTGCTCAAGGAATACAAGCGCGAAGTCAGTCGCTTCAACGCCGCGCAAAGGGACGACTATCCCCCCTTTCCGGAGCATTACATCGGGATCAGAGACCGCGCCATCCTCGATGAGCATCGGGAGCGGGTCTGTGTCGCCCGCCGGAGAGAAAGTGAACCGCCGGCGTTTCCCGAGGCGCACGTCGTCACCGGCCTCGACAACACCTGGCACGACACCGCCGAAGGCGTGGTAGGGAACTGGATCGGCAAGGTCTACCAGCTCACCGACAACGACCGCCGTATCCCCTTCATGGACGGCGTGGACCCCCAGGACCCCCTCGGCCTGGGGCGGTAGCCTAGTGCAGCGGAGCGCAAGTCCTGATACCTCTCTCACACCTCAGGCTTCGCCGGCCCCGACCGCGGGCGCAGATGCTCCCGCACGGGGAAGCTCGACCGATCGCGGGACTGCTCGCAGAGACGTCTCACATACTCACCCACCAAACCGATGCCGAACAGGATCATGCCCGCCAGGAAGAACAGGATGCTGAACAGGGTGAATACACCCTCGGCCTCGGGTCCGATGACGAAACGCCGGAGGACCAGCAGGATGGCCAGGACAAAGGAAACCAGAGAGACCCCGATACCCGCCAGGGAGAAGAGCTGTAAGGGAATCAGCGAGAAGCCGGTCATCAGATCCAGGTTGGGACGGATGGATTCATAAAGGGGGTATTTGGATCTGCCCGTCGCCTGCTGAGTGTCTTCGACCTCGATCTCGATGGGATCGGCGGCACAGACATAGGCCAGACCCGGGGTGAGGGCTTCGCCGGCGGTTCGGACCGCATCCACGAGCGCTCGGTCATAGGCGCACGGCAGACAGCCGGGGTCCGTCATCCGGATCCGGGTCACCCGCTCCTGCAGGCGATTCATGGCCCTGGACACCAAGGCCCGCCATCTGCTATCCTGATAGCGACGGCGAAAGCTGCCCACATAGTCGTGCCCCTGCTCCAGCTCGGCCAGGAGCCGGGGGATTGCTTCGGGGGGATGGCAAGGGTTCGCATCCAGGGTCACCAGCCTGTCGCCGCCGGCGACCTCGACACCTGCCATGATGGCCGCCCGCCGGCCCGCGTTACCGCGTAGCAGGAGCACCCGGGTAACATCCGGGCGCAGCTTGTGCTGCTGACGCAGCAAGGTCGCGGAGCGATCTCGGCTACCGGCGTCGACAAACGCGATCTCATAGGTGGTACCGAGCCTGTCGAGCACCGGATAGAGCCGGTCGAACAGCTTTGTTAGCACCGCCTCTTCGTTGGAGACGGGGATGACCACCGCAAGCTCGATGCCGCTCGTCTCAGGCTTTGTCTGGCTCAAGTCATCTCTCTCCCAACAGCCCCATCTCTCAAAATTTTGCATATATCCCGTAGGGTGGGCTGTGCCCACCAAGATGTGCCTGGATGGTGGGCACAGCCCACCCTACGGGTTTGAGCATGAAAAATAAGGGACCTAAAAACAAGCCCAGCCCCGGAAAGGGGAAAGGGAACAACCCAGTATAACGTATTGCCATCCCTGCCCCGCACCTATCGCCGCCGACCGACCGGGCGGCAGTGATAGGTGCGGGGTAAGCCGGCGCCTACCGCGTCTGGTGGACCACCGCGGCCACCGCTGATGACTGGATGCCGCTGCATCTCATTCATCGAAAGGCTATTTGTACGCGCCCGCCCTGCTGGAGATAGCAACGGGCCTGGTAGTGCGTCAGTTTGAACAATTACACCTTCTGGCGACGGCGAGCCACAGCCCGCCGCCGTTTTGTCCATCGCTTAGCCCAACATCCGCAGGGCGTCAGCGAACCGGCAAAACCTAACCATGCGTATGCACATGCGCCCAAACTGACGCACTACCACGGGCCTGGATAGATTTCGTATTTCGGGCTATACTTGAGGTTTTTGAGGATGTTAGAGGTGGTTTCTCCCGTCCGAACGGAGCCGCCTCTTGCTTTTTGGGAGCGGGTGTTCACGTATGGGCGAGTCCCTGATGGCTACCTACAACCGACTTCCGGTCACCTTCGCCCATGGCGAGGGCGTCTGGCTCTGGGATGTCTCCGGCAAGCGTTATCTCGACGCCTTGTCGGGCCTCGCCGTATGCGGTTTGGGACACGCCCATCCCGCCGTACACCAAGCCCTGTGCGAGCAGGCCAAGGACCTCATCCATACCTCGAATCTGTACCGGATCGACATGCAGGAGACCTTGGGGGAGACGCTGACCGCGCGCTCGGGCATGGAGAAGGCGTTCTTCTGCAACTCGGGTGCGGAAGCCAATGAGGCGGCCATCAAGATCGCCCGCCTCCACGCCCATAATCGGGGCATCGAGCACCCCGCCATTCTGGTGATGGAGGCGAGCTTCCATGGCCGCACCCTGACCACCCTGAGCGCCACCGGAAGCCGCAAGGTACAGGCGGGTTTCGAGCCCTTGGTGCAGGGGTTCGTCCGGGTCCCCTATGACGATCCGGCAGCGGTGGAGGCGGCGGCCGCCAATCGTCCCGATATCGTCGCCATCCTAGTGGAGCCGATCCAGGGCGAGGGCGGAATCAATATCCCCGCCGGGGACTATCTCGACCGGCTGCGGGAGCTGTGCGACCGGCACGGCTGGTTGCTCATGCTGGACGAGGTACAGACCGGCATGGGGCGCACCGGGCATTTCTTCGCTTTCCAGGCCAACGCCGTCCAACCCGATGTGGTCACCCTCGCCAAGGGGCTCGGCAATGGCTTCCCGATCGGTGCCTGCCTGGCCCGGGACGCGGCGGCCCAGGTCTTGGGGCCAGGTACCCATGCAACCACCTTCGGCGGCAGTCCGCTGGCTTGTCGGGTCGCCCAAACCGTGATCGAGACCCTGCAGCGCGACCGATTGACGGAGCGCACCGCCCAGATGGGCGACTATTTGCTCGCCGGTTTTGAGCGCGCACTAGGCGAAATCGAAGGTGTACTCGAGGTCCGCGGTCGTGGACTTATGATCGGCATCGAGCTCGACCAACCCTGTGGCGACCTGGCCCGGCAGGCCCTTGCAACGGGGTTGCTCATCAACGTGACCGCCGAGCGTATCGTGCGTCTGCTGCCGCCGCTGATCCTCGAGCAGCGCGAGGCGGATCTGTTGCTGCAGGAGCTCTCATCGCTGATCCGGCGCTTTCTGCAATCGCCCGCGGACTCGACCCCATCAGGGGGCTGATGCCTATGGATTACCTCGGCAAACCGTTACGGCACTTCCTCACCTTGCTGGATCTCTCGCCGGATGAGGTCCAGGCTCTGCTGCAGCGGGCCGTCGAGCTCAAGCGTCTGGTCCGCAGGGATGAGCGTTTCGAGCCCTTGAAGAATCGGACCTTGGGCATGATCTTCGAGAAGTCATCGACCAGAACCCGGATCTCCTTCGAGGTCGGCATGACTCAACTCGGCGGCCACGCCCTGTTTCTATCAGCACAGGACACGCAGCTGGGTCGCGGTGAGCCGGTCGAGGACAGCGCGCGCGTCTTGTCCCGCATGGTCGATGCGGTAATGATCCGCACCTTCGAGCAACACAAGCTGGAGCGCTTCGCGGAGTATTCTTCGGTGCCTGTGATCAATGGTCTCACCGACCGTTTCCACCCCTGCCAACTGCTGGCGGACATATTAACCTATCAGGAACACCGGGGGAGCATCCGCGGGCGGAGGGTAGCCTGGATCGGTGACGGCAACAACATGTGTCATTCTTACGTGAATGCGGCCCAGCTGTTCGATTTCGAGCTGCGCATCGCCTGCCCGGAAGGGTTCTGCCCGGATCCCGATATCCTCGCGGGCGCCGGCGGCCGCTGTACCCTTATGGGGAGCGCAGCGCAGGCAGCGGAAAGCGCGGATCTCGTGGTCACCGATGTCTGGGCCAGCATGGGGAAGGAGCAGGAACAGAAACGGCGTCGGCAGGCCTTTGCCGGATTCAAGGTGGACGAGACCCTGCTGGAGAATGCCGCCCGCGACGCCTTGTTCATGCATTGCCTCCCGGCCCACCGGGGCGAGGAAGTATCGGCCGCGGTCATCGATGGTCCGCGGTCGGTGGTGTGGGACGAGGCGGAGAATCGGCTGCACGTCCAGAAAGCCTTGCTGGAGTTTCTGCTCGCGACCTGATTTTCCAACGCATCCGGGTAGTGGTTAATGAACCCTTCCACGCTAACCATTTAAAAATTCTCCACTACCCGAATCAAAACATTCCGTGATCGTCATCCGTTATCAGAGGTCCCTCATGATACGTTCTCTCCTCTTACTACTCTGCCTATGCGGCTTTGGTCAGGCCCTGGCCGAGACCCGCTATATAACCGACATAGCCCAGATCGAGCTACGAAAGGGCGAGAGCACACGATACAGGATCATCCGCTACATGACGAGCGGTGAAGCGGTGAGGGAATTGAGCGCGAACCCAAAGACCGGTTACTCGCGGATCCGGACCCAGGATGGAACCACCGGCTATGTACTGACCCGCCAACTGCAGGACGAGCCAGGGGCACGTGACCGGCTGGCCACAATGAAAGCCCGCCTGGTGGAGCTTCAGCAGGCACCGGATCAGCTGGCCATGAAGCTCTCCGAGCTGCGGTCGGCCCATGAAAAGCTCACGGCCGACCATGAAGCCCAGGGGCAGGAAAAGGAACGGCTGGAGCAGGAGCTCACTTCTCTCAAATACACCTCCAAGCACGCATCGGAGATCAACCAGGAAAACCTGGATCTGCGTAAGCGCGTGGCGGGTCTGACGGGACAGGTCGCCGATTTACGACAAAAAAACCGGGACCTGAAGAACAAGACGAATCAGCGCTGGTTCCTGATCGGTGCCGGCGTAGTTATCGGCGCGATGCTCATCGGCCTCGTCCTGCCCCACCTGCGCTTCCGCCGCCTTAAGAGCGGTTGGGGGTAGACCACGCCGGTGGTAAGGGCGGGTACGGTACGTCAGGCAAGTCGTCTCCGGCCACCAGCCGTGTCTCCGGCAGGCAGGACCCGCCGTGCGGACCGATGCGGCTACCCGGTTTCGCCTTTCGGTCGTCGCAACGCCCCCTTTTCACCTCAGCGGATCTAGGGGCTGTTGACATTCAACCCGTAGGATGGGCAAAGCGAAGTCTGTCCATCCGAAAGGCCGCAAGCACTCGCACTCGTCATTCCGGCCGGGCTTTCCGAACCACAGCCGCTCCTGACAAACCATTGGAAGATACCCGCACGGACAAATCGCAAGGGCATTCTGCAAAATCGGAATCTGCGGTGCCCGAGGTAACCGCAGGATTGACCGGGGAGCATCTGCCCGCCGCCGTTGCTTTCGTGTCTCCCTCTGCCTCCTTTCCGGCAGGCAAGCGTAAACCTGATAATTAATGAAGGGTCTAGATAACTTTAGGGTAGTGCGTCAGTTTGGGCGCATGTGCATACGCATGGTTAGGTTTTGCCGTTTCGCTGACGCCCTGCGGATGTTGGGCTAAGCGATGGACAAAACGGCGGCGGGCTGTGGCTCGCCGTCGCCAGAAGGTGTAATTGTTCAAACTGACGCACTACCAACTTTAGAGAGGATTTTCTCTCAGTAAAATGAGTATTATATCAATAAGTTTTCCTCCCGATGATAGAATCTGAATTCACATTCTTCGAGGTGTAGATGAAACGTATGTCTGGGAACACCATTGAA
>Ga0209454_1001171_pt1 | contig 15788 bp, 11 predicted proteins | sample WorMetHERISLAND1_2_FD_187400 | JGI IMG/M metagenome (GOLD analysis project Ga0209454, IMG submission 187400) | Marine gutless worms symbiont microbial communities from Max Planck institute for Marine Microbiology, Germany - Olavius geniculatus... | ecosystem: Host-associated > Annelida >...
CCCCCAAGATGTCCCCAAGTCTTAGATTGGTCAGCATGGTCTGCCCTTCATTTGTGCCAATTTTGGTAAAAGTATGACAATTTGCAGTATCTTTTTGCAGAGAAGCCCCACTACTAATTAAATGATAATATTAGTGTATGATATTTCTACTGTTTTTTCTACTACACAATTTTCGTCAAACGATAACTCGTTAACTGCTAATTGATTAAATTTTGTACAGCAACGAGCGTGTGCCTTCACAGCCGTTGTAGCAGTAGTATTAGTGGTAGTTGTAGTAGTAGTATCTGTAGAAATATTTGTCGTATTATTGTCTTGTATGTTTGTAGTGGTGCCGGTCAGTGAGGCCATTGATAACAACTTTGTTGACTCTGAAGATCATCATAAAGCAACTGCTACACTTGTCAGATTTCCCGTAAGTATTACAGCATGTATTTCACCTGTTTATGAGCTTTATATTATCTGCGTTAGTGGTCAGTTGATCAGATTACAACAATTAGCGTATTTGCTTATTTATTTAGTAAATAAAGGTTGTAATTGATGAACCCAATTCATATAGTTTACCGGTATTAGTTACCATTTTAATGTGTTAATTTATTCAAAGACTTTACCTGACAACATGTATGTATGTGACAATTACATGTATTTATGTGTCATCATGTTGTGTTTGTCTAGGATGATGATGATGATGATAACGACAATGATGTTGAAGCTATCTCCGATGAAGACCACCTTCAAGATCTGGTAATATGCTACATCTATACAACAACAACAACAACAACAACAACAACTACTACTACTACCACACTGTGTCCCATAAAACAATCTTTTGCATTATTTATCATATGTTTGCCAGACTCTGACGATATTCAAAGTTTTTTCACTGACAGACTGAAGAAAATTTGCCACAGGATTGTCATTAAACGTCGCATCACGCCCAAAAAGTGTTGCTGCACTAACTCGTAAAATACTGTTTCTGAAAAATTACATTGTTAAATGATCGAGTTTCCAGGTGAATCTGGGTTGGCATATTGCGAGTTTAATTTTCATTGCATGTTGGTTTAATCTGGTTATTAGTAGCAGTAGCTAGGCAGCATTCAGTAAGTCAAGATTGCCACCGATGACTTGACGTTTTTTTTAAATTTTTTTCCTAATGTTTATCACATTACCTGTTGTGACTGTGCAGCTGAACAGAACGAGCGACTATGAAGCGAGGAAGAGGATACGAGCACGCATCAGAGTAATTCGAGAGAAGAAACTGGGTCAGTTAATGTCTCTTAGTTACAGACGTGCTCCGCACCCATGCCACTAGAAGCATCCGTCTCCCCTGAGCCCTTTACTCCCTGTTTTTTCACACCACCATACCCCATGCCACCCTCTTTTTCTGTTTCTTTTCCATGCCCCATGTCCCTTACTCTTTTTTTGCCTTCCTCTAAATTCAATTACGGGGTGCTTAATAGGGTGTTTACACGATCCAGCAAACGTCCAGTATTAGCACGTATATTTTGAATACATTTGCTGGAAGTTTGCTGGATGGTGTAAACAGTGCCAAACACCCCATTGCTCTCCAGTGCTATCTGGGACAAATCCCAGTTGCCGTCGATTTTGGAACGCTGGGAGTCTGAAAAACGCGTTTAACTGCAGCTGTTGTACTTCACAGATCTCAAACCTGGTGGGAAATTACACACATAAGCAAATGCTGGCAGTATATCGGCGAATTACTTGTACCTGCAGCCAAGCATATCACATCGCTTTGAATGGGCCGGGCACTGCATTTTCTCTTTTGAACGAGTTTGGCAAATTAAAGATAAATTTTGATTTACCTCAGACTTATAGTATATCAATTAAAGCATATATCCAACAAATTATGGCACACAGAATCGCTCTGCATTGTAACAGAGTCAAGAAAAACATCAAAGTACAATAAACTAGACTCTTAAAAAATTAAGTTACGCGCTGTTTACATCTGTTGCCATGGTAATTGTCTGCAGCGCATGCACACAGGTGCCCAATAAATTAAGTTACTGAGAATATAGCCAGAATGTAGCTCAAATGTTGCTTGTAGGTGTCAAAATTTTGATCAATTTTATTGCTGCTATTCCAAAGAAAATTTGTTGGCACCATATCTGAAATTAACTGTTATACATTACGTTACTCACTTGCAAAATCTGTTGCTTTTATCCACAGTTTGCACGATTTTTTAGCTAAGCAAGTGGACTAAAAGTCTGAGAGAAATGTGAGGGCGGTTAATTAGCATAAGTTTGCTCCAGCGTTTATATGGTGCATATAGATGCCTCTGATTACATTATGTCTGTCTGTCTGTCTGTCTGAGTTATACAATATATGCTGATATGGTACAAGATACAGTGCGTGGGATTTTTAAAATTTATGGTGAAACGTGTTAATTCAAACTTTGTATGATAGGTAAAGCATGTCCTGTCCCTCTAGGGCATAGGCGGTGTGCTCATCTTCCTTTCCTGGTCGTTGAGCGTGTAGGTGGATAGACCACTAAAGTCTGTGACACATGGCCAGTGCGACGCCAACCTACGGTTACATTCCCAGCCATGGGGCATCACTGCCCTTTGGCCAATACCAAGTTATAGTGCTTGATGAACAGAGGCACATGTGTGTGAACAACTTACCTAACGTTGTTACCTGGCAGTGCTCCCGGCCCGAGTCGATCCGGAGACCTTTTGGTCACCAGTCTGGCCCGTTACTGTTGTACAGTACTACCAAGCCACACATATGATAGGCCTGAATTAAAACTAAATTTATCAAAAAAATCGCAATATGACCTTCAGTGGGTCATCTTGCAAATGCAAATCAACCCACCAGTGGTTCTCTGACAAATGGGTGAAAAATGTAAGCACAGTTATTATTACTGTAGCTGTGTAGTAATTGATGTTAGCGGAGTGTGAGGCTCGGCTGCTGAAGAAGGAACGGGAGAGAGAAGAAGCTTTGCAACTACAACAACAACTACAACAACAACGACAACAACAGAGGCAACAGCAACAGCCGTTCACACAGCTGCTATCAGCGCTGAGTCCTAGTCACACAACAACTACTACTACTGCTACTACTAGTGATAGTAGTAGTAGTAGTAGTGCCACTACGACTACTGATAGTAATACTGCTACACGAGCTTCATCGTTGACGTCTGTCAATCAGACCACACCTGTGAGACCACCCACACTCAGGCAGACTGCCACTACAGGTAATTAATAATTGCTCATTCACCAGTGTCAATCTAGTGTCATTATATTGTCCAGCCGTCCGCCTAGACATGTGTTTTATTTAGAGCTGTCGAACCGTCAATTTTTGTTAACGCATTAATGACGCATTATTAACGCACCCAGGCCCGTCGAGAAGGAGAGTATGGGGTAAACTCGGGCTCCGCCACATTTGGGGGCCGGCCTGTAGAATACTGACAGTTAGAAACACATTTTAAGCATATAATTGACAATAACTGTCGTCATAGCTAGGATAGAAATCTATTAGCCTGTCGTCGAGATAATTATTTATTTACAGTAGTGATGGAACGGCAACCCTGACCATAAACTTTTATTTTTTGAGCTGAGAATTGACGCATTGAGAATTGGCACATCGGTCACTTTAGCCATGTGGAACGTTCATGCCAGCTTTGGTTTTTCTATGCTTTTTCGTTGTTTAACGACAGTGGATCGTTTGTCCAGTGGCAGATCAGATGTGTTGAGGATTTGAAGTTACTCTATAGATAAGTAGCTGGGCCAGTCTGCAGCCAGTGTTTCAGTGTTTGTGATGACTGACGGCGTTTGACATGCAGATTGTTGAGACTGTTGTTGGACGGTCATGTGTTAAGCTGATTATGCTGCTGCTGCTGCTGATGATGATGATGATGATGATGATGATGCTGATTATGTACAGGTAAGTCGACTGGGCGGACAATATGGTCATCGTTTTGTGACACAACTCATAATAAGTACACTCCAACAACGTCCGCTGGCAAATTCAAGTACGATTGACTACACACGTCTGCTCTCTGTTAACAGTAATAGTCACTGGTCGCTTAACTAGCGCTCAATCATGTGAGAACTGTATGTTAGTGTCATTACAAGAAGAAAATTTTGTATAGACAGCTAGGTCTCTTTTTAGTGCTTTGAACTGGCAAAGGTTTAATTCAGTTGCTGGTATACAGTAGGGCTAGGGAAAAAACTGGTTTCCAAATGAATTTACCAGTAATTTATGCAAGTTGATGCTAACTTTTACGTGTAGTTTATTACACTGCTTTAGCTCCATCAACTACTTACAGTTTACTTCAAATGACAACATCGCATAACCTGCACTATTGGTACGTAAGCTAATGTTAGTAGTAGTAGCTAATGTTTAGTAGGCACTAGATGTTTTCTGTCACACTTTTTACAGCTGCTGACTGTCATGAGTTTGGCTCAACTTTTTGTGGACTTGTTGATCCTTGGGCTTTTTTCCCACTTCTTTAGACACTGTCACACAATTTCGTACTTCCAGGGAGATAAATAGTTATGTGCCCCAGCTGACTCGTGTGTCTGTGAGAATGGTACTGTATTTGTCTATATGACTGTGTGCGTGTGTGTTTGTATTTGTGCTAGTCGGTCTGGGGGGATTCAACGAAGTGAGACTAGCATCAAACAGATGCTGTTGGATTGGTGTCGTTCAAAGGTCAAAGGCTACAAGGTCAGATCACTCTTCTAATCTTAATTAGTAACGTATAACAGTTTAATAATATCACTTCTATCTTACTCGGAATTGTAATCTAAGGCACAGACCACATAGTAGGCAGCTTGTCTTATCTTGGTAGTGACAGCCTAATTTTAATAGGAATATTGTATTATCAAAGTTACCAGTATTGACAATGTTGTTTTAAAGCCCATCTCGCGTTTCCTCTTACACTGTACAATTGCAGTCTGACAGTTGTTTTATCAAAGAGCACTATATTCGATTTTTGATTTGATTTAATATGACTAACGTTGTTTAACAGAATGGCTTGCTGAATGGTTGCAGTGTATGATATGACAGTTTCATACATGACGTTTAACTGCAGTGCAAGCACTGTACTGTACACTATAAAAGTACTACTACTATTTCTACTACTACTACTATTACGGTACTGCAACATGTGTAGTAGTCCGTCTGTGTAGTATGTGAACATTACAAACTTCACGACGAGCTGGAATGACGGCATGGCATTCTGTGCCCTGATTCATCATTTCAGACCCCAGTCGTTTGACTACAGTCAGTTAGACCCGGCCAACAGACGACACAACTTCCAGCTGGCTTTCGACACTGCAGAGTCAGTAGCTTCTGACGACAATTCGCTAGGCCCCTATATAAATTTACATTTGACATTTGACATATATTATTAGTACAGTGTTTCATAAAAGGCACCTTTTTTCTTTCATAGTAATGCACTCAGATGCTGATCAATTTGCACGAATTTTTTTACCAGATGTAGCTGAAGCAATTCTTATTCAAAATATTTGGACAAAATATGGCTGTTAGTTAAATATTCTTTGCTAGTCGTGATGTAACGATGACGTCATAATGTGTATTAGTATTAATGCAGTTATGCCCGGCTACAATATCATATAATGAATTGCAGGCATGAAAAACAAGACTGTGAATATAAGATGACAAAAGATTAGTCTTGAGGTTGTGTTTAAGAGCAGATAAAAGCATCATCATCACCGCTAGCAATAGGCTAGTATTCAATGTTTAGGCTGTCAGTATTTACTCTGTGCTTTAGTCCCAAGATATTTTATTGCTTGTCTCTATTCTATTTTTCGTTTTTGTGGCAAGTCATTCTCTTTCTCATTTTTTGCACAGTTCGGAATAATTCCGTTATTTTTGACAATTTTTTTATTTCATTTTTTTTCATTTGTGGTTGATGCTGATAGATAAGGGATGATGGCTAGCTCGATAGTAGCTGTAAGTATTGGTATAATGACTTGCTATTGAAAGTAACATATGAACGAGAAACATTGGGGTTTATTGGGTCGATAAATTTTGGGCAGAGCCCAACGTGAGGCCAAATGGTGTCATAAGTACAACTGGGAAGACAGTTCAGTGGGTAGAAATTTCGCTTCTAGCAACATCAATGGCCTGAAAACAATTGCATTAGTCAACACAGGACGTGCAGCATTGATTTTAGGCTAGTAAACATTAGCCACGTGTTACAAGGGGGTAATCCAGAAAACGAGAAAGATTGGGGTTTATTGGGTCAATAAATTTGGGGCAGAGCCCAACGTGAGGCCAAATTGCATCATAAGTACAACTGGGAAGACAGTTCAGTGGGTTGAAATTTCGCTTCTAGCAACATCAATGGCCGGAACACAATTGCATTAGTCAACACAGGACGTGCAGCATTGATTTTAGGCTAGTAAACATTAGCCACGTGTTACAAGGGGTAATCCAGTGTTTGAATTGCTTGGGGAGGGGTTGGGGGGTTGAACCCCCAACTGTTTTTTCAACCTCCCTAACACACTGTCAAATTATGTTATGGGGGGTCAGCTGTATACTATATACATACGATTTACGTCACAATCTTGGTCCATCTCCGACCGTCGAAAAGTTTAACCCCCCAGCTAATTTTTCACAATTCAAACACTGGAGTAATCCGTGGGGCATGTGTGGGTGTAACTGTAGGCGGTGTGCTGAGATAGTTCCACTGCTGGAGGTCGATGACATGGTGCGCATGACAGTGCCTGACTGGAAGTGTGTCTTCACCTACGTACAGAGCTTCTACCGACGATTCGCCATGCTGCCTAAACCGCTGCCTCGATACAGCCCTGACGAACTTTAGACTGACCAGTGGTGGTTACCTGTAGACTGACCACTACTGACCAGTGGTCAGTAGTTGTAGTATTGCTTTTGTCAGCATTGTGAACTGAACTGAACTGAACTGAACTCACAACATTTTGCAGTTGAATTTAGTTTAATTCAATCCACTTCTGTCACTTTTTACATGCCCATATTCAGTCGGTCATTGAGAAAATGTAATTTTTGCCGTAACAGCAGATACACGGACAACAGCATTCCTGCATGGTTGTTATTTTTATTAGACCTACCATTGATGCCAATGCGTTTACTCTACTATGTGTGGTAAAAGTTTAAGTTTTCAGAATTCCTGCTGTTTAGGGAAGTAATAAGAAAATACAGTATAGTGACTGATGGGGTCCGTTTGGACACACTGTACAGGTCTATGCCTGTATTTCTGTGTGTTTTGTGCGTGTCCAGTTTATTCAGTTATTAGTGTTGTGAAGCGATGTTACAATGCTGAAAGTTCAGTAAACATGGCAGCAACAGCTTCAAGTGTCATGTGATACATCAGTTAGTCACGTGATGCTGTTTGTTATTGTTATTGGCTGTTAGCTAGCGGTCAACTCAGTCTGGCCGTCCCTCTGTGGGTGGGATGATGCATACCGCTAGCGAGACAATATGTTAATGGTTGACAAGTGACGTTGTTAAGAGATAGACTCTCGTTTACAAACTAGTACACTGCGATATTTCCACGTGTGATATTTCGGAAAGGATCTGCACGTTGTTTGGAAGATGAAGATAGTATAGAATGTGTTACTGTACCTAGTGCTTGAATTGCTGGGGGAGACTCAACTGCTGTTTTTCCACGACTCAAATCCAGAACTCTTGAGCACGTTGTGCAGTTGACGTCTCATGCTGCATGTCTGCACGATTAATAAACTACATGAAATCATTAAATTGCAACTTTTTTTGTTGTTGAATTGTTGACATTTTGACAACAGCTGGGTGTCAAAACGTCAACAGTTCAACAAGTGAAGGTTTAATGTGGTGGATTCGTATAGTTTATTATTTAGCCTACTGATCGCAACCGATGAGTTTGTTCAAAGGTCTACTTGTTAGCATCTGTTTATCATCAGTGCTTGAATGTCGTCGTCATCCATTTGTACTGTAGTAGTAGTATAGTCGTGGTTGTAGTTGTAATTGTAGTTCTAATGTGTAGCTAGTAGGCAGTGGCGGATCCAGAATTTGCGAAAGGAGGGGACTGACCATGGCAAGCGCGGAGCTCAAAGGTGTCTGGGGACATAGTCCTCAGCGGGGTCCAAAGGCAGAGTTCTTAGTGAGAGGTTAATCGGCAAACCCTCCATTAAAACTGAAAGTTTTTTGACCATCTTCATACAAAAATGCTGTCCACATAGTGTGTATATGATACAGCCCATACTTAAGGTCAATAGGGGAGGGGCGTTCAGTTTGCTCATACCTGGGTCCGTTGGTGGCTAGTGTCATCGACTTGCCATTTCAGATAATTCCCAATTGCATGTTTCGTTTTTGTACACCATTTTCATACAAAAGAGGAACCAAAAGAATTTGGCCTAATTATTTGCATTCCACACGTTCTTTGCCACTGTGCTTTTTTACTGTTCTGCTTTTCATTCAACCAACGCTAGAAATAACATTGAAACAAAGCAGCAACACCGTGCATGCCTATACTTGAGAAAATAGGGGAACGTGCTCCCTTGCCGCCAGTGTTCTGGGGTCTGTATGAAACGACTGGTACCGTAGGTACAATATGTATATTCTTCTACGTACATGACATCGTAAATAAGCTGTTGTAGGTAGGCCTGTTGTATTAACTGTGAATGAGAAAGTAGTCAGTTTGACCAATATATACGGGACTGAAGTTATGTTACAAACAAACTATTATCAGTAACTACCGTAATAACCTTATAAATTGATTAAGTTTCAATTGATTAATTTGTTGATGTTTTCTTTTCCAACAAGGCAGCAGCAGTTGACAAAACGTCAACGATCTAGTCGGTATAATGTGGCAATTTGATAAACTTGTTTGGCTTATTTTTATTAGTTTCTGTTTCGGCTTACATGTATTATGAGCTTATTCAAAGACAAACTACTGCCAAAGCTTTTTATTATCGTTCAATGATCTGGTGCCTTTTATTAACCACGTATTATATCGTACACCGAGAGATTAATTAGCGCAGATACTGAACTTGTTGTATTGTCAAATACTAATACTAATATTGCATGTACATAATGTGAGATTGTTCGTTACTAAGAGTACTGTTGTTGTTTGTCCACTTGATATTGATTCGGCTACGTGGCTGTGACTTTATTAAGTGACGTTGTTTGGTGACTAGCCTATGACACGACTGAGTTTGCAGTATTATAAGAGTTCAATGTTTGGCCTATAATCCATCGTTATTGCAGTTGTCTGTGTTTTGAATGTCGTTTTGCTAATGTTTTGTGGCAGTTACAAAGAAATACAGGTGTGTATGACTGCTGTTGATTTTTGGCCGACCGTTAAGTCGAGCCTATGTCAGAGGCTTTTCTGTCCGTTGTCAGGTAACAATGTATTGTGGCCGAACAGTTAATTTTACGGGAAAACTGCCTGAACAAGGAAATAGGGTTCACGGACAGCTATCCTGTGGTACCGATTCGGATTCTGTACGACATCTCTCCCTTCCCCTGCCCCAAACGGAGGTACTCTCTGCACTCCCAAATACTCGTATTGTGAATTGCGGCCAAACCACTTCAGTTATCGCCACGCTCGTCGAGAGCCTCAGCAGGGCCTGGGGAAATTGCGGCTCCTCTCTGGGGAGAAAATTCTTGATTTTTTTTAAATGGTGCATTCTAGTGTACTTTATATTTTTGAGCGACGGCGGGGCCCCCAAACGTCGCGGGGCCCGGGGTAGCTTACCTCCCCCCTACCCCACCCTCTCGACGGGCCTGGTTATTGCCGCGACATGATTACCATTGACAGCCTTTAACCAACGCCCTATCCACCGTACCATCGCCGACCCCCTACGGACGCAAGTCAGTCCGATAAAAACCTCGTATATCCTACGTAGGAGTCTGAAACAAAAAAGATGATTGGTAAAGTGGATTGACATTGAATTTTCTTTTACATCTACACATAGCTGGAACCTAAGTTAACTTTTGAGAGATTGGGACCATGAAAATTATAATTGGTTTTCCATTTCTGAGAATGTTAAGATGTGAAGAACGTTTGTCACAGTGGTCTTTCTTCGGCATGTGTTACGGCCAATATTTATCTCTTTCGTGAATATTTGACGGGATGAAACATGTTGCTCTTTGAACATTCTGTAAACCTTAACAATTAACTGAAATTAAGGCTCCATGAATTTCTCTACAAGTGTTGGCTCGGCAGTAGGATCTAATAAGATGGCAACTTCGGTAAGTCACCAAGAAATTTTTGTACTAACTCACATTGCCAGAGCTTCACTGTGTTGACTTGTTGTCGGTACACGTCTTTCGCTAGTACTCAAGTGCATCCTGTCTAGCCTCTACACTGCTCAGTTGCGCACTGACCATTCTTCGAGACACAGAACGCTCAGAAACATTTCTCGGCAAACATTCAAACGTTTACTGTCAAGTGTAACATCGTACGAGATAAAACATTGTCGTCACATAAGGCTTCTTGACAATGTATTCGCCTTTACCATTCTTTGCGGCTGCTCCAAACATTCTGTTCCAACTTGCAACTTGCAACTGTTACGTTTGATAAGTTATTCGGAAGATAAGAGAGTGCGCTGTGCTGACTGATAGCAAACGTGTTCAGCGCAGTCTACAAAGTTCATTTTCTGAAGTTATAATCATTGTCAGCCGAACATCTATTATTCCGCATTTATGTTGATTCTTGCATACTCGGCCTATATATTAGATTTTGCTCGAAAATTTTCAGTTCTTTAATTACGTTTATTTATAGTAGGGTATCTCGAGCGATGCCCATTGTTGTCAATGAAGCGTAGCTGTCGTGAAGGCGAGTTTGTTTCGCTGTCACGTGACTTCCGGTTAGGCTGCGAGTATGCCATGGCCTGATTAGGCCATTGAACTAAATAAATATTCATTCATAAATTGAATATTTATTTAGTTCAATGGATTAGGCGTTAGCCCATTGGCTGCCAGTCTCCTCGTTAGAAGGTCATTGATGAGAAATGACGACGTTGCTTTCGGTCCATCACAGTATTGAAGCGAATTTCTCGATTGCGAAGAATATCTAACACTAACCTAATCGTATTTGTTTACATTTACGTTGTCAACATACTTTTTATGCAAATAAAACGAAATATGGCATCAAAGGGTTTGTATTTAAGTCATCCGAATGTCGTAATGGCACTGCATTTAAATGCACATTTATCACATTTATACCGGTTAGTGATTTACGTTCGAAGTATGATGTCAACTTGGATGGGAGTCTTTACAAAGTCGACGTAAAGTATCCCGGCTGTCACTGTTTGCCAAGGCCATGCATGGAGCAGTTGCTATTCCGCTCGATGGCGTTGTCGGACATAACCGCTCTACAAGACGCACTGGTTCCGATGAGGCACCGACTTTCCAACAGATATCAACCCATTGTGATACTTTCAGATACTCTTTCATTCTGCAAACTGTAGTTGACTGGAATCAGCTACTAAATGAAATTCGATGTAAATCCAGTAATCTCTCTGACCAAGGTTTACCAACCTATTTTCAGATCATTGCGTTCTAAATTACTTTTTTGCATACTACTTTGTCTTAATGGTCAATATCTAAAACAAAATTTGCGGGTTTTTGCTTAATTTTTGCTCACAAGCGATTTAAAGTGCCCCGGTGTTACCAATGGCTCTTTTGGCCATTGGTAACACCGGGGCACTTTAAATCACTCGTGAGCAAGAATTTCGGTTAGGGTTGAGGTTAGGGTTAGAGTTTAAGGTTAGAGATAGGGTTAGGGATAGGTTTTAGGGTTAGGGTTAGTGTTAGCTATGTTACCTGGTCATATATTTTACATTTAATCACTGACATTTTATCAAACATGCAAACGTAAACAAGCGTAGAATACTGGTACACTATGATTATTTTAGCTTGGACTTGTAAATACATTACGTTACTTTGTGTTCAGTGTTTTTCCAATTCAAATGTTGATGTTGACAAATTCTGTTTTGCTTGCATAAAAACTCGAACGATGCTAAATTAAAACGATTAAATCAATGACTGCAATGCTGAATCATCAAAAAAGGTACGTGTAACATTTTACATCGAACGGAATTTCGCTAAAATTATGCATGACGTCGCATTTGCTATCGAAAGGCATAATGCCATGTCTACGCCAGTTCTTTTTGTTTTACTGTAAAAATCTTTCTCAACAGAAAAATAACAATTTAAAAACCCAACAATTATATTACAAATAATAACTCATGAGACGTAAATCTTTGCAAAAACGCTTTTTGAATCAATAAAATTTGAGGACAAGTTGATAACCTTTTACCATCTGTCTTTCCGGGATGTTCTTAGCCATCACTTTGCTACTAACTGTTACTGATGTCCGCCCTGGCAGCTGGCAGTAAAGGGTGCAATGTGCCCATGGCTAGTAACATTCTGAAGTTCTGAAGTGAAGAAACTCCGGTACCGGTGCTGTTGTTATTACAGACATTGGTGGAGTGTTCTGTGTTAGGTAGTGTTGTAGTCTGGTGTCTTAGTCTAAAGATAGCTAGTTTTATTGGACATACTTAACAGCCAAATAAGCGTATACTGGGGTTATTAGCATTAGCATTCATACATGGTTATTTAACTGTTACTAAATCCGATAAATATCGGTAATTTCAGATCAGGACACAATACTGCAAGACTGCTGTATGTTGTTTATGCTGTTAGATGATAGTGCGGCACAGCAGCGACGTCGCAATCGTCAGGATGCTCTGAAGTCCTACTACAGTCTAGCAGACGAGCCTACCGCATCATCATCTACTGATCGCGGCACTACGACAGTCACAGGTTTGAGGTTTTGCGAGCCAGAAAACTACACGTTCTGCGAGCCTGTGTTAGGTAGTGTTATATACATCATTTAAACAGTCCTGGTTGAGCAGTGACTATAGCGCAGTGCTAGTTCACCACTGAACTACATTTTACTCATTTGGGTTTGATGCCTGCCCATTATTTTTGCCAGTTTGCAAAGTGATGTACAACTTTTTTTACAAATCCCTGTATTTTATATCAAAAGTGGTAAATTATAAATTTACAATTTAGCCACTTAGTTAACATGTAAAAATTAACTAAACGTATGTTATGTATGTTAGAGTTTCAGCTAGAGTTAGGGTTATGGTTTGTTGATTATGATTTTGTCACCTACTCAATGAAAACTGATGTCTAAAACACATTTTGCTGTGTATATAGTCAGTAATAGTCATAGAGTATTTCAGTAGTTATCTCTTGAATTTTCAAGCTTTGAAACACCTGGGTATGTCACAGGTGGCGGCGCATGTGATATCAACGGGCCAAACTTTGAGCCGGACGTGTATCTGAACCGACTGATAAAGGAGCAGTCGTTGACTGAACTGATGGACAAAGAGGCAGAGATGGTCCAGCACATTAAGTCACTGGACAGCGACATGCAGACTCTGGTCTACGAGAACTATAACAAGTTCATCAGTGCCACCGACACCATTCGCACTGTATGCCACCTGTGCATTATTTACCACAGTTTTCCGCAGGCCGCGGAATTTAAAGCCAAGCTGGGAATTTGTCCAATTCCACTAGATTTCTACATTTTTATAAAATTTTGCAGAAATTAATATTTGTCAGTGATAATTTTTGTTTTCTTTTTTACATTCAAGTTTGCAAAGCTTTGTGACAAAACTGACAAGCAATCAGCAAAACTCCACTGCAACTTAGAAAATATCTCCTTACTGAGGCATAGCTTAATACATGATTATTGAAACTTGATACACAGATAGACATACATTTGCATACTGTCTGGACTAACGTCAGGTGCGCAGTGGTCATTTCTTATGAAGTTTTGTAAATGAGGTCCAAGAAAGATTATAGGGAAGGTTACTAGTACTGCTCAGTTTTTTATGGTTACTTCATTGTTTGCATTTTTGTCATATTTTTTTACACGTGGCCAGTTAATTTTACAGCCTTCATAATAGGCTGCATTGCAGGCAGAGCCAGCAGAAGGACCTCCATACTTCCCAGCCAGGGGGGGCTTCACGTATGCTCATGGGCCTCATGCTAGGTGTGAAAAAAATTTTCCAGTTTTTAACAAAAATATTATATTCACAATATAAAATGAATAAACATGTGGAAAGTTTACCCAAAGTGGACAAGTCTATTACTTTTCATTACTGTACAGTAATCTGTGACGCATTGCAGCCTATAGACGTCATTTTTTTTTAAAAGACAACACACATTCTATCTGATTTTTTTGCATTTCAAATTTTTTTTAAAAGTGGGCAAATTTGTGACTTTTAGTGAATGTCCAAACACCAAAAGTGTTTCAGCTTCAGGGGGGCTTTGCCCCCGTGACCACCTGACCAGGGGCTCTGCCCCTGGTTCTCACTGGGGGCTCCCAGGCCCCCTATTATAGGCACCTCACACTTGTATTTGGGGGGGTCTCCAACTCTCTAATGCTGTCAGTGGTTGCAGGTTTTGTTCGTCCATCTGTCCAACCCATACAGGCACCAAACTGAAAAACAGAAAAGCATCGAGAACTAAAACTGGTAAGGTGATACAGTCCAACTGGTTGCAACTGTTGCAGTTTTGATGTCAAAATGTCAAAAGCTCAGCATTAGGTTGTGCAGGTAGACAGTCGCAATATGTGTCGATACTGGACTGTGTTTGTTGTGCACACAGATGAAGAACGACTTCAAGAAGATGGAGGATGAGATGGATCATTTGGCTACTAACATGGCAGCAATAACAGAATTTAGCGGGAGAATTAGCGACACTTTGCAGGACAGGCGCGGACAGATTACACAGCTGTCCGGAGTACACACACTGCTCAAGAAGGTTTATGACATCAGCATAATATGCTCATTTACTCACAGACTAGTAATGGTGGACAGATGAATGGATTACGGTGCATTACATTTACTTGATCAGACCAGTAATAGACAGATTGGCAGACAGACATGCAGACAGAGACATTGACAGATAGATGGACTGATGGACAAACACAGAGAACTCTGTGTGGTCATATTAGTGATATAAAGACGGAGAGACATATACATATTCTGCAGGTTAACGACATAGATGTTATAAAGGTTACGGGAAATTTAAAAAAAAATTAAATCCACTGTTTTAAGATGTTTTTTACGATGGCTGCTGCTGCTAATGATTATGATGATGATGTGTTTACAGCTGCAGTTTCTGTTTGAATTGCCAGTGAGGTTACAGAAGTGTTTAGACAACGAAGCTTACAGGCAGGCTGTCAGGTATCTGCACATCATCACTTGGCATTTAGTGATACTGATCTGAATTCTGTCTGTGTATTGTGAGTGAAACATTGTGTGAAATAAAGTGTTGTTTTTATTAATGAAAGTCCAAAAAATTACCGATTTGTTTGTCTTTTTATCTGTTTGTTGAGCAGTGCACTCACCCCTCTTTGCATTGGTTTGGTAGTCAGGTGTACATGCAGGTGTGTGTGTGTGGGTGGCAAAGCACTCATGCATTTAAAGGTAAAGGTAAAAAGGTCGTCAATTTGTACAGTGCATAGTCGCGAGCATGCGCACGCCTCTAATGCGCTTTTGTCGCTAACCAAAGCTGCCTGCCGCACGGCCACCGTGTGCTGCCTGCAGACACAGACTGGCGCAGCAGCCGGCTAGGCAACCTCAGTCAGCTGTACCAAGGTCCCCACCTTCCGTAACCCATATAATCGAGTTACTACTCATTTTACTGTCCCACAGAGGGTAGAAGGCTGAGTCGACCTAGCTGGCAGGCTTCGCACCGAGATGGTTTACCTGCTCGCAGGCAGTCACCCATCGCAGTACTAACCGGGCCCGGCGTAGAGT
>Ga0209454_1001172_pt1 | contig 15787 bp, 11 predicted proteins | sample WorMetHERISLAND1_2_FD_187400 | JGI IMG/M metagenome (GOLD analysis project Ga0209454, IMG submission 187400) | Marine gutless worms symbiont microbial communities from Max Planck institute for Marine Microbiology, Germany - Olavius geniculatus... | ecosystem: Host-associated > Annelida >...
ATGTAAATAGCACCAAGTTCTGATTTTAGAGACATTTTTATATAAATATTATGTGCTTGATTGGCATACATCATTAATCTGTCAGGTAATACTTCATGTGTCATGTTTTCGCACTAAAATAACTCTGGGTGCTTGTTTAGCTAAGTGCATCGATGGTTTTTTTTGTTTTATGGTGCTGAAGAAGTCCTGAAAAGACCTGAATTTTGATTCTGTCATTTGAGTGGGAACCCTGGTTTATGGTTATACTGTCTTTGTATTTAACCAATCCACCCGGACCAACTCAGCCTGGCCGTCCTTCCATAGGTAGGCAAAATGAGTAACTGGCAATGGTTACGGCCACCACATAGGAAGAAGTGGTGAGTTCTGCAAGACAGTAGGCCCTGTTACCAGGACTGCTCTCATACTGACCAAGTCAGTTAAAGGTGCTGGCTGTTAATTAGAGCCGGTTGTCCAACCGACTTGGGTTGTATGCTAGCTTAATGGGTTCCACTCTTGCTAGCTCAAAGTGTTGCGAAGGGTATGATCTCCCACTCAACGGATCTCTTTTTAGCTGGCTGCCTAGTGTTTATGCATTATGGCATTCTGTTGTCTTTCTGTGTGCAGGCCGCCAACTACCTGGACATAAAGGGTTTACTGGACGTGACGTGTAAGACGGTCGCCAACATGATAAAGGGCAAGACGCCAGAGGAGATCCGCAAAACGTTTAACATCAAGAATGACTTCACAGCGGCCGAGGAAGAACAGGTTAGTGGTTCCTTTGAACACCTAGTTAGTCAGTATTAAGTAAGTACAACAGATAAAACACAAAATCATGTTGTGCTCTGCTCCGTACACAGCGTAGATCGGGTGAGTGAGTGAGTAAGGGTAGTCGTATATAGCCAGGGACGAACTAACATATCTGTCTCCACCCCATCCACATGAAATTGTTTCCATCTCACCCTGTCTCCACATATGCTGTCCCCGTCTCCACCTATTTTGTCACCATCCCATCCCCAACATTGTATTAATCTGCATTACTTGGTGACAGAGGCACATGGGTGTGACCAACTTGTAGAATTGTTACCCGATAGCGAACCCACCAGGCCAGGAGTTGAATGCATGACCTCTCGATGACTTGCTCTAACCTCCAAGCTGTAAGCAAGTATAATTATTTTTGTAATGCAGTGTCATATATCTAATGTCACCTCTTTTCTCACTTCTTATACAGTCAGTGGCAGGATAGCCAGCCTGTCATAAATTCTGTTCCAGTAATTCCTGAAACTTCATTTGGGGAAATTGGCCTAGTGTGAAGTAACTGAATGGGCTATATATTGAAAGTTGTAGTAGTGTGCTGTGTAACTGTGTGTTGGTCCTGGATGTATTGGATTAAGTAAATTGACGTGACTGTTTTTGCATAATTTATGCATTATTGTGTATCATTTGGTACCATAACTTCATGAATATAATCCTCTACAGAATTTTGAAAAGAAATTCTGTTCAGTTATATTGTATGCTCTTAACAGTATTCAGTCATCTTACTGTCAGTGCTGCTGCCGGCCATCAAATGACCATTTATGTTCCCACCTCACCGAACGTCTGTTTCTGCATTACCTGATCACTCAAGCACAGTAATCCACCTTTAAGTTACGATCGATAAATTTTGGTGTGTTCTATGCCTCGCAGTGTATTTCAGTGCTGTATGCAGTTGTGAAGGACTGGAGGTCTTAGAGCACTTGATTTATTCTTTGACTGATTCTGTATGTGTTCACATTACAGGTCCGCAAAGAGAACGAATGGTGTGAAGAGAAATAATGCAGATAGTCGACAAGACATTGCGTTTGACGAATTATAACAACTGATGCGTTCGTTGATCGTTCTGTGCAAATGATCGACCGATGTTAATCGTTCTTTGTGTGCGTGTGTTGCCACATCGTTTGCACACGTTGCTGATCCAGGCTTTGTGTTTTATAGTCCTTGTTGTGCTCACCTATCGTTTGACCATCTTATTGTTTGATATGAGAAAAAGTTGCCATTCTTTGTCACACATTTATCGTCAATGTCTATTGCGCATATAAATCCATAAAAACAATAAATTTTAGTGCTAAAAACTGCCAGAATGATCTCTAGCTGGTACAAAAGTATATTAAAAGGCGATTTAAATTTGTAGTATTATTGTTACTAGAGAGTAGAAACATTTCGGTGAAGAATTTGGTTTTTGTCACCATGTTCACAAAGTCATCAAAAACAAGTCTCAAAATTTGCTTATTTATTTCGTTGACGTGACAACTGTACACAAAAATTCAAATAACACCAAAAGGAAAAATTCAAACATGGAATAGCTGTTCTTAATCTATGATCTGTCGTTATATGTAGCATTTATCACACCCACAGAGTTATCCCTTTGTATGTGATATTATTAACAGCAGGCCAGTATATTATGCTTTTTCATCATTTAGTATTTGTTTCTGTTGATTTTGCAACAGGAACGCTGAAATGGCATAAGGTGTATAATAAAATCTGGTTGTAATAATATCTGTGGGTCCTGGCCTAACTTACCATTATGCAGAAGTCATATATTCTTTTTTTCATCGGCTATTAATAGCTATTGCAACAGCAGTAAATGTTCTTTGACTAACATATGGCATGGGCGTGTTTCACATATGCCTATATGAGTTCTTGCTAAATGCGTGGCTGATAGTTTGCACAGAATAGAATGTACATGTACTATACATATGTTTGCTACATTTCAAAGACCCTCTTTTCCATGTTCCTGTTAATTTGCATCTGCTACTGGCTGGTTAAACAATAATTATACATACACATTGTTTTTATTTTAAAAGAGCGGCTGATGTAAAAGCCGGTACTTAAAGTAAGCCATTTGTGTGGTTTCGCAAAGCTTGGTCTAGTTTTCAGTGGTGTGCGCAGTCTCATGAAAATGTCGTTTTTTTAAATCAGAATCGACCTCAGATCTTTAAAACCGAAAAGTTGTTTTCTGTTGTCCGGTATTCCAGAAAACTGATTTATTAGTTTTTGAGATGGTGTTATTTTTTTGTGAAATTCAAAGTATTTTAGCTGTGTTGTAACCAGTGCTATCTGGAGACAAATTTCAGCCTTCACTAGCCATCTGATCTGTAAACTGAAATACTTCATGTATGGTTTGTGCTGATAAACATTGGGCCATATAATAACAATATCAGTTAATACCGTAGAGTACACATGAAATATCATATGCTTAAAGTCCAAAACTGCTGTCAGGTTAAAAAAAACAGAACTGAAAACTGTGTTTTATGAAGATTCGAACCAAATTCATGTTTTGCAAACCGCACACCCCTACACTAGGTGGCGTGTATGATATGTACAGAATTAGAGCCATTTGTTTGCTTACGTCTTGTAGCGTTTTTCCATCCAGTCACAAGACAGATACATGTGATAGTTTAGCAGTCACTATCTCGTTTTCTGTTAAATGTTGTTGACGTTGCAAGTCTACTTTTCAGCTCGTGGTTGGGCGTTTTTGTGCATATCATTTAGTAAGTGGGGAATTTAGTAAAGCCCGCGACACACGAGCCGCTTGTGCGGGCCAGATGTTCGGGTCCACTCAAAGCAGCTTGTGTGTCGCTGAAACCGGATATGCGGCTTGTGTGTCGCTGGCTTAAGTGGGAAACGGCAGTTCTTAGAAGCAATACGAATCCGTCAAACTTTCCAATCTTTCTCTGCCGAAACGTCAACAGATCAGCCATGCTAGCAATTTTGAATGTATGAAATGTTATAAGTTATGCACTATAGATGTGCGATCATTATTACAGTACTATTATGCCGAATCACTGTTGCAGTGCAAGCAATTCTACCTAATCCTACACGTTTTACTGTAAAGTGATCTGTCTGTTACATTGGTTAAACCATTTGATAGGTTCAGATGCCATTTGGCATGTACAGTTTTGAAATGTCAGATGGGGTCCTTGACCCCTACGTGAAAAGAAGATGTGGGGGTCAAACTCTAAGCCAAAACATGCAGTTGCTTCCAACGTACAAAAAAGATGATTTATGATTCACCAGGTGGAGCATAGATCAGCTATTACACCTTTTGTCAAATTACTTCGGTTTTTATTCTAATTACCGTGAATAAAGGTTGCAATTTGGAAGAGTTCGTGATATTGCTCGTTGGTTACCATTTTAACCTAACATTTTTTCAACAAATAACGACAACAATTCTTGCTTGAATTTTCCAGTTTGTACTGTTGATGGTTTCATCATTAATGATAAATGCGTTAATAATTTATTGCATTACAATGCAGTATTCTGGTGGCACCTCGCGACATCAGTTCGTTTGTACATGTTTTCCATCGTCTTCGGCTGGCCGCTGCTGTTAAGTGTGTAAAGTTCAAATTATTTATGTTTTTTTCTGGCGATTAAACAACTTCTGTCACTAACTGTTTGTGATCAGTTTTTTTCTGTGTGCCATTGCGTTTTATTTACGTGGCTGATCTCATTAGTCGGCGAGATGCAGGACTGGAAAAATCTAGTTTTTTGGGAAAAAGTTTATTTGGTTTTATTGTACAAAAAAGAAGACCAGACACAAAATTAAGACACAGAAAATACATTCGATACATGGTGCACCTTTCTACCAGTCACAAAAATAAGCTTGTGCGATCAAAACATTGTTTTTGTGGTGTGGGAACGTTCTGACCAATTTTGGTTTCTCCGCTTTTGTTTTCGACTTGATAAGACCGCTGGTCAGACAGACAGACGTATTCCTACGGACGAGCAAGATCTGTAACGCTGCCTATTGAGTCGTATAATAAGACGGATATAAACACAGACGAACAACAAAGTAATATTCGTTAAATCAAAAATAAACTTTTTCAATCAAAACTGCTGCACAACTTATCTATACGTTCGCAATAAAGAAGCACGTGAGTTAATTACATTCACAATGAATGACAAAATATAATGGATGAAAATCTATGTACACTAGTAGTTTAAGTTGCGTATAGAGCGACAGGAGTGGAATATAAGGTGCGCCCTCCAGCTTTCTCATTTCATTTAATTTTTGTTACTCTGTACGCATCTTCAAAGACCTACCTGATTCGGTTAAATGCTCGCATGTCCAGTATTTAATCTGCTTTATGCTGGCTATTTTGTAAAATTTAATTTTATCAGCATATCGTCCTTGTATCATTAGCCTAAAATCAGCTAGGCTAATCGACGCGATAGACTGCACGCACTGCTAATTTAAGGCCTATTATACACTTTTGTACACTGTGTGGCATGCAAATAAAGCGACGTACGTAAGGACGCGCATAGAGCGACGTAACTGAACTGAACTGACATGGTTTGTTTTTTTTAATTTTGACGAACTGACAAATGGGCAAGCAGTAATGCGTTACAGTAAGCATCGTCTAACGGCGTTGCCCACCGGTCAGTTGATGAAAAACTAAACCGTTTCTGTTCAGTTTAGTTACGTCGCTCTGTACGCGCCTTAAGTTAATAAACGGTTTGAAATCGACGCGAATACAAGCTGTGAGCGCAAAAATAAAATGAATTGCAGCAGTGCCGTACGACAAAACACACAAAAACGTATAAATTACTTCTTTGATATAATAAGCAGCGACGTCGTGGACAAAGTTGAGGGAGACACGAAATTACAATTAGGCCCTACAGACAGCTGCAAAATTCCGACTTCGCTAGAACATCTGTCTGCTCGCAATTTCCATTTTGCCCCTAACTTTCCCCAAAATTGAAGATTTCCGGCCTCAAATTTTGTAGCATGCTGCTTTTGAAACAACATTTTCCAACAGGCTAAAATTTAGGGGTGGGGCAATTCCCCCTTCCACGGCGCCGCTGTAGGCTTATATAAGCTGTGGTAGGCCTAACCCATTGGAACGCCAGCCTAACTTTTGTAGGCCTAACTCACATGCGCAGAATACTTGTACTGCACAATGACGAATCACTAAATGGCACTCCGTAACGGCAAAAAGAGAGAAAGTAATTTTTTGACGCGCTACTGTGCTGTAGGCCCCTATAGCACGTTTGCGGCACGATTGTCGTCTGTCGTCCATATGTAACGGATGTACCCTGGCTAGCGGGTAGGTTTAAGGGGAAGACAGCACGAACAATTAGCCCTGTCAAGGCTCTCTGCGTACAAAATTTAGGGGATGCAATGCAATGGAGACGTTTTCAAATTTGGGGTTGAATGGAGGGGGTAAGAAAAATGTGCGTTTTTCAACGAAAAACTGGCTATATCTCGAAAACAGTGAGAGATAGGTCCAAATTTGCTATTAATCACTAATAGGAAGAGGTGTGCGCCCTTTCCGATGACATGAAAATCATTGACCATAAATAGCCTTGAAGGTCAGTACGCGCTATTGTGGCTAAACAGTAAGAGATAGGCCTAAAGATTAGGGTCAAGGTTTTAGCGCGGTGCACGAGTGTGACAGACAGACGGACAGACAAACCACGCTACCGTGACATCTGTTGCAGTAGCCGGAATCGGTGCTGAGAATTTCACTGATGCCGCATATTTGTCTATTTCGAATGGTGACTCAGTCAGTTTTAGTGAACAGATTCACGAATCGAATACTCATTTTTGAACGAAAAGTAAGCAGTAGTTAATTAAAACACATTACACTAAGGTCTACATGAACGCGTACTGATCGACGTTTATAACTAAACTGAAACTGAACTGAACTGAAATGGTTTTGTATTTGACGAACTGACTAACAGACAAGCGGTGATGCGTTGCAGTAAGCACCGTCTAACGGCGAACGTAATACCCCGTTTACACGATCAAGCTGGCTCGACGAGCTAACTCGACGAGCTGTTAAGTAAGTAAAGTAAGTAAATGATTTATAAAGCGCCAAAGTCTCAGAAAGAATCAGGGCGCATAGGATGATGGACGCTAGGTGGCAGAAAAGGCTGACTGAAAGCAGTGGGTCTTTAAGTGACATCTGAATGTAGCACCGTCTAACGTCTTTGTTATATGTCTGCTGGACGAGCCAGCTCGATGTTTGCTTGATGATTGCTTCCTGTAGGCTATATGCTTTATGCATGTTTCATATTTGCTCGATGTTTGCTCGATGTTTGCTCGATCGTGTAAACGGGGTTTAACTAAGCGCACGTACACGTCAACCGATGACTAATAGGCTCGCCCTGCTTGCCCATTGGTCAGTTCATCTAAAAATAAACCATGATAGTTCGGTTCAGTTCAGTTCAGTTACGTCGCTCAGTACGCGCCTTTACTAAACGGAAGTAATGCATCGGTCGAATACCGATCATAAGGTACTTAGAACATTGTAAGGAATCGATTACTTTATGCAGGGGAGAGAAGAGCTTAAACACATAAAAATGCAGCCTTGTAATTAAACAACAAGTTTATTTAACGGAGACGCAACGGGTAAAGCTTAGACGATCCAATGAGCGAGAAAGTCAAAATTTCCTATTATAATACCAAATCGATCGAGCGATGGACGAGAAAAACAGCAAAAAGACAGCCGCCAATGTCCAGCGAACATATGTGCATAATGTACATGTAAGCACCACAATCTTTCTCTTCCGCGTTAATCAGATTTATTCTGATATAATGGCGGCGAAAACAAACCGACGTCCGTTTGCAAAAAACATCACAACTATAGAACAGTGACATCTGGATCTATCAACATCTTCAAAGGGAATCTGGAAAGACTCAGACAGTCAAAAGAGATAGACCTGTTTGTTGGCAACTGATGCTACTTGGTCTACTGAGGCTGAACCGTGCTGTCGGGGAGGCTTGTCCGGTAAGCTATCCGGTAAGTTATAGTGCCGACATGCCATCCCCCTTTAACTTTGACTTTGTGGGTTAAAATTAACGCACCGGTTACTTTTGCCAGAGGGAAAACTTTTCCGTCGATTTTGTTTTTTTCCGTACGTGCTTTTTCCTTTTCGAATTAGGAACCCGTGCGTGACGGACAGACAGACAGACGGACGGGCAGAACGTTTGATGCGGTCTATTAGGACCACCGGATAAAAACAATAATTCTAACGTGAGACGTCGAAAATTACAAAGTTTAGTATACATTAGGCCTACGTCAAAAAAGTTCCAGCCTTGTATTTTTTTAAAAAAAACCTTTGCACAAAATTGTTTTGCAGAGGTTTTTCGCGTCTTTCGTTGTGTCGCGGCAAATGAACCAACTGACGCGACAAAATGAAGTGATTGATTTATATCGTTGTTTTGCTGGAGTTCACACGTAACGTACTCTGTTGTCAACTCTTATTTTTCTGCGACAAAGGTCGCCTCCACCTAGCGGACTGTCGCCCGTTTTGCAGGTAACCTATGCGCCGTGTCAGAGATTCAATTTGACATACTCATACATTTTCCAGATCGACTAATCATAACTAACGTAATAGCCGGAGACATGATTGATGCAGTTTAGCCGACCATACTTAAGTGAAGGCCAAGCTTATGGCATGGTTGTCGTCCGTCGTCCGTCCGTCCGTCTGTCTGTAACGGATATACATGTATTGTGGCTAAACGTTAGAGACCGTAGGAAAAAACTTTGTACTCGAATAATTAGCCCTATGTCAAATTTCGGCGACCTAGTGCAAGGAAAACATTTTCAAATTCGAGGTTGAGTGGAAGGGTGGGAGAAAAAATGTGAGTTTGTCAACGGAAAAATAGCCATATCTCAGAAACGGTGAGAGATACGGTTGAGGTTGCTATATTAGGAAGTGCCATATGACCTGTCAGATAAAATGGAAATCGTTGACCTTGGATGACCTTTAAAAACGTTAGACGCTATCGTGGCTAAACGGTGCGAGATAGGGCCTACATGCTATTAATCACTTATAAAGAAATGGCATATTGGCTTTCAAATTATATGAAAATCATCGATCTTGAATGACTTTGAAACTCACTGACGACCAGTACGGTCGGCTATCATAGCGACAGCTGGGCTTCTGGTCAACTGTTTTGAACGGAACGGTGACAATACCACATCTCGTAACGACCTATGTCACTTTGACGACAACGTCCGGCGATGCCTATATAGAATAAAACTGAAAAAGTACTCGCACGCGATTTTGTCGTCAACCGTTTCGGACAAATCTAAAACTGCTTAAAACAAAATGTGATGCAAGTTCTAGTTTAACTTCAGCACCTCTAACTTGAACCCTAACAGCTGAACAAGGATGTTGTTTGTCTTCAAGACCCCGGGTCTCAAGATTTTGGCCTTGGTGCGGTACTGGTACATCACGTTCTTGTGGTACATCAGGTAGCCTAACACGTTCTATAATTTTAAACTTGAAGTTGAGGTCTCGACGTGATCTCGAGTGTGATCTCTGTTTCTGGTCTTAATTGGTCTATTAGAGCTGTGACAACCGAATAAGTCGCTACTTAAATATTCGCGCAATCGTCCGTATAGCTGAAACATCACCGTCAATAAAGCGAGTCAATAATAATAACGAAAAATTTGTACACCAGCATAAAATTTTACAGTGATGTGTCACTGCAAAGTGTAGTAGTCGATATGTACATTGACAAAATGACAAAATCTGCTGCAATGAGTGACAATGCTAACTGTAGGGGTTTAATGTAATACACGTTTGTAAGCCTAAACGTTTTTACGCGCGACAGCATGCTTCGCGCGTCTTAGCCATCTTCGAGGTGTGTGTCCGTTTGTCCGTCTGTCTGTCCGTCACACCCTGGCACTGTATCAAAACGGCGACACATAGAATCACGAAATCTTTAATGTGGGCTGCCTAAGGACTCTTTTAAGCGACAAAATTTCGTACCCCTGGGTGATGGGGTTTCCCTCGAACGACGGCGTCAAAGTGGGGTATCTTCCCAAAAGACGTTATTTTGCCATTATTGGCCTTTACAGTGTGAAAATGGTTGCAGATAGGTACAGGCTTGTTGCACCCCATAACAAACACTGATGACGTGCATTTTAGAATTGTTAACATGGATGATCTTGAACGACTTTGAACCCCCAAAAGAGGGGTTTTAATGATTTTTTTCAATTTTTGGCTGCAGCGCGCACTTCAACCGCGAATTGCAACGAAATGGCTGGAAATAGACCAAATCAACCTGCATGTGAAATTTTTAGCATTGAACGTAGATTTTAACTGTCTAAGTCCCGACCATCTAGGTTCAAAAAAGCCTGCGCAGTCGGGCGTCAAAGATGGCAACCTCCTCTCTAAAATGGTTATTTTACCGCTTTAGCGTGAAAACAGTTGCAGATGGTCGCAGACATACTGCTTATCATAACAAACACTGGTGACGAGCTTTCGAACTGTGTTAACATCGACGACCTTGAATGACTCTGTATTTCCAAAATAGGGGTTTTTGGTGTTTATTTGCAATTTTCGGCTGTGGTGCACATTTCATAAGTGAATTGCGCCGACATGGCTAGAGATAGACCTGGACAACATGCAAACAGCAACTACTAAGGCTGTCGCGCGTCTCATGAGTTTTGCTTAAATGACTTGTAATGTTTCATGAAACGCTTTTTACATTTTATTCTCATTTATCCAACGTAATCCATGAGCAAAATGTAGCATCATCGCTGTGCCTGCTAGTGATGACTCAATTCAGGATTTCAACTTCGATTCCATATCGAAACCATATTTTACAAAATATCGCGATATTGATATCGATATCAATATTTTTTGAAATAGTAAGTAGGCCTGTGTAAATCTTACGCAAGCTCAAGAACTACTCGGGAACATTGCGCAAAGCAGTATGCTTTATTTAGATAATACATATGTGTCTTTGAGTAAACGTATAATAAGACTGTAATTAAATTTTAAATTACGACACTATTAACTCGCCACATTTGTAATCTTACTTTCTAGTCACGCGATGTAGTGAAAAATCTGTAGGCTATGAAATATCTCGATAATTTTGATAATATCACGATATGTCGCGATATTTTCGAATATCGAAAAAAGATTTTTTTCGCCGATACGATATATCGTTATTTTCGACATATCGAGTCACCAGTAGTGCCTGCCTATATACTTTCGAAGTAACAAATTTGCATTCCTCTAGCGTTACATTTTTTGTGCTATAAATCTGTCGTTTTATTCAGACTTCAACCATTGCAGTCTGTTACAATCTCAAACATTTTTCATGGCTACGAATCGTTTTATTTCGTTTTGGCACAGTTTGCTTGGTAAACGCTAGACGTGTTCATCGCAGCGTTTTGTTAAGATTTTCAACTTTTCAAACCAACTGTCGCACGCATTTCCCAGAGTGTTAACATCCATTTTTGAAAACATCTCTGAGGCCCCTGAGGCAAGCGTGGGTGGCTTGCTTTTTTCACGAAATGCACACGGGACTTCACCTGCTACCCGGCTAACGTTTCTGCTCTTGAATTTTTAATAAATGTTCAAGGATCAACGTAAAAATGACGGTGATTTGCAATAATTGTATGCGAAAAAAATCGAAATGCCATTCACAACGTGATGACAAATTTATTTATGACAAAAAATAATGAACATACATGCAGTTTGTGAGAAAATTGTATAAGGAAAAAGGACACGCCTCTTACTCAACGCTTACAGATGTTTTCCCCCATAAAATGTTTTAACGTTTTTTTATTTTTTTTTACTGACACTTATGACTTCTGTTACGCAAACCGCATATCTGCGACGCAAACGTAGTAGACATACCGATATCCAATGAGCATTTTGCTTTCACGAGTCATAAAAAAAATCGACAAACCGCAAATGTCTCAATAAACATCTAATAATATACATCATAAGTTAGCCTACATGTTAATAAATCGGCGACGACGACAAATGCATAAATATACGCACGCGATCTGATGTTACAATAATTAAAACATTATTTTAAGTGGTCTCGCATGTTTCGCGCATCGTGTATATACGAGAGGCAATATTAGGCCTATTCGACGATTGGCGACGATTGTTGCAGGGGCCCATTACAGGAACGTCGCCAGGACATGAGAAAAAAAAACAATTGACCCCGCCCCCGCAGAATTAGTAATAAGTGAGCCAGACATTCCCTACTTGTTCCAAACAGCGTACAATTTTGCCCACTCTGTTGCCAAAAAGTTCGTTTTGAAAATGTTTCTAAATGTACCAATTTCGGGGCCAAATAATTTCCGATTTGCAGGAATTTGTGAGCAAAGTTAAAATTTTGAGCACCCGTAATCTCTTCGGTCGTAAATTTGCAGCTGACTGTCGGAGAATCGCAATTTCTTGCCCCCTGAACTTTTGAACTATCTGACAAAGTAGACAATAAACTTAAACAGATGTTTTACGTTTTTATTTAGGATAGTTCACCCGTTGACCGTCAATTTCGCGTGGGCTGTGTCCTCTCATCTCCTAAAGTGCGGCAGCCAAAAAGTGAAATTTTATAAATCCTTTTTAATAGTTAAACTCTGTTATTTAAAAGTAGGCCAATCATGATGGCTCAAAAAGCACTACGGTATCATAACATAATAATTATACAAAAAAACTTTTAAATAGCAATAATTAAAATGTGCCGTGGTTCAGCGACCTAAATTTTGAGGGTATCTTGGCCGTGGTTCTTTGTACAGCGCCCCACCTTCCAGTACCCACTCATGCAGCTGACATACGCGCCAACTCCACCAGTTCGATATGTGGACGGTGGACGTGTGTACAGCTCGGCGTACGACTCGTTGTCCACAACAAATCGACGCAAGTGGAGATTGGACGACGCTTAATTCACACAGCAACGCAACACGACATAGAGCGGCATCATCAGAAAACGGGGCGGAGGTCGCGGAGTGCGGCGAACTCAATGGCAAGACGTTCCAGCAGACGCTCGAAGTCCCTCAGTACTATGTAGTCGCGCGTGTGCCGCAGTGCATTGCGGTCTACCTCCATCATCCGCATTGCCATCACGCCTTCGATCACTTCCTGGCTGATTGTAGTAGTATTTGTAGTGGTAGTAGTAGCAGTAACTAGCATCCTGGCTGATTGTTGTTCCCGTAACGAAGATGACCCGATGGAGGGCACACAGCAGCCAGTACAGTCCAGCTTCATGGTCATCTTCAAGCTGTCGGAACTCGTCTTCGAAGGAGACGTTCTCGTTAATCGCGAGGTTTTCGCCGATCCTCGCCTGCTCGACGAAGACGGCGACACGAGCGAGGTATTCGAACGCCGTGTGAAGCGTGATGATCATCTGAATATCACAACCAACCGGATTCATGCTGACCATAATTGTAAAAATTAATGTTGTACCACAGTAGGCCTACAAAATACGCGCGTACGTATGTAGTGCAGGCCTACTAAGAAGAACTGTACTTACCAAAGTCTTGGTCTCGAGGCGCCTCGAGGATAAAATAAAATTGTAATGTTGGTATTTTAAATTTTTTGTTACATCACTGTCATTATTTCCGCCGAGTAAACAAAGCTTGGGTACATTTAGGAACCGTCCGGTTTTCTGTGGTTTTTTCATCGTTTCAGTCTCTCTCTCTCTCTGTCAATTGCCGCTGAAGTAATGATCTGGCTTAGTTACAAGTTGATTGAAAACAGACACACAAAAAATTAATTTTGTTACGTTTTCGTTGCTGATGATGGCCGCAGTTGGTCGCTGTAGATCGGGCATTCCGTCAAGCCTCAGTCCCATCTGCTCTAAGCCTTCAACCAGAGTCATGTCTCGAAATCTGAACCTGATCTACACACATCAGTTAGACCACATTTACACAGTATAGATAAATACTTTAGCGATAGCCTAAAGTTTGATGTTAAAGTTTATCATTGCAAAGCCCCTAAACGAAACTTTCGTTGACATTTTTTACGCGTGAAAGCAGCTACTGCTTTCAGCGCGTCTTAGCCATCGCAATTCTCTCTGTCTGTTTGTCTGTCTGTCACACGGGTAAATCAGTCAAAAGCGGTGCAAGCTAGGATCACCAAATCTTCACCTTCGGTTGCCTGGAAGAATCTAGTTTCAGGAACTGTAAAAATTTTCCATAAATTCAAAGGGGGTCATTCCGAACGAGGGCGCTAAATGAGAGGGGATGAGCAAAATTTGCGATTTTGGGCCAATAAGTCGCTGTATCTCAGTAACGGTGCGAGATAGAGCCTAGGTTACTATTAATCACTAATAGAAAGTTGTAGACTGGCTCTCGATTGGCGTAAAAATCAATGACCCTAAATGACCTTGAACGCCAAAATAGGGGTTTTTTGTATGCATTCGCATTCTGCCACTGCCAGTGCTGCAGGTATTAGGCCTATGTAAATTTATGTTTTATATGCCGTCCTTCCTTGCGTCCGTTCTCCATCCGTGATGCAGTTTCAGCGTAATCTACGAAAAATTGCCGTGCGTCATGTGAACATCTAAAACGCCGTCCGTCGGTAGCTTACTGTAAACGATGATGATTTAAAATTCATCAACACGCATAGGTGTCAGACATATTTGTCTCAGCGCTCGGGAAAACATCCTGCAACGTAACCTAATGGACTCCAGTCTTTGGCGTATATCTGCCGCCGATAGTCGAGATGTCACGTTTTAATTTATTCATAGTATACGCGTGAGAGGAAGGATAGGTAACCACACCCACGCACCTGAGAGGTAGGCTGTCTGTCTACGAGGGTAGAGGCTAGTGCAAAGACAGCTGCTGCTGCGCACTGCCGTTAATTTATTATTCAGATGAACAAAAAATTATACCACCACGTCGTAGGCTATTAGACAAATTTATGTGACGTCTGTTATCGGCGAAAAAAAACTGATTGACTAGCTGAAGTAAACATTATTGCGATAAGAAGACGTTAATTGTCAACCGAAAATAATCAAAGATTTCAGTCTTAAAAGTTTTGCCGAGAATAGTGCATTCACCTGGCAAACACAGAATATGTAATACATGTACTTTATCCCAATGATAGAGAATCCTGTATTAAGTGCAAAATACGTAAAAAATATGGATTGCTACCAAAATCGAATCAACTGATTTTTACGAGAATTAGTTTGTACAGAGACCAAAAATATAATCTACAGGGGCACAGATCTTGCAGGAAACAGCAAACGACCAAAAAACCACGTTTGTCCAGCCCGTGCGCGTAAAATTATAGGCCTATAATTATAAAACAAAATAGAAAATACTGGATGATTTCTTAAGATTCTTTCGACGAAACAGCAGGCAGCATAATATAGGCTCTAAGCCACACTGTAATAAAACAAGAAATCTGAGCTAATGCTCATGAGACGCGCGAGAACCTATGGCAGTTCCTGTTCGCAGATAATATAGGTCTATCTCCATCCATTTCGTCGCAATTCGCTTTTTTTGCAGCCAAAATCGCAAAACAATCACCTAAAATCAACATTTTTAGGCTTCAAAGTCATTCAAGGTCATTGATGTTGACATTCCTAAAAAGCTCGTCGCTAGTGCTTGTTATGATAAGTAACATGTCTGTGCCTATACCTACAACAATTTTCACATTAGACGAGCCAATAGCGGTAGAATAACGTTTTTAGGAGGGGTGCCCCTGTTTCGCCCTTTCACCCAGTGACATAAAATTTTGTCCCGAAATACTAGAGACACTAAGCTATCATATGGTGCAAACCCAAAGTTTCTATCTCACCTGATTTTGGATCGGTACCGGGTCGTTACAGACAGACGGACAGACGAACAGACGAACAGACGGACAGAATTACCGTAGCTAATACGCGCTATAGCTCTCGCGCGTAATCAGTGGCGTCGTGACGGGGAAGCGGCCACAAAAACAATGGAAATTGCGTCCCCTAATGTTTGGTCTGTCGGAAAATGTTCGTCTTGTTAAAATGTGCTATTAAAATACAAAAATCGCAAACTAAAAATCCCCATTTTTGGAAAATTTAAAAACAAAA
>Ga0209454_1001173_pt1 | contig 15786 bp, 14 predicted proteins | sample WorMetHERISLAND1_2_FD_187400 | JGI IMG/M metagenome (GOLD analysis project Ga0209454, IMG submission 187400) | Marine gutless worms symbiont microbial communities from Max Planck institute for Marine Microbiology, Germany - Olavius geniculatus... | ecosystem: Host-associated > Annelida >...
GTATTAAAGTTTCTATACTTTAATGCTAAAGAATTAACGGAAACTGTCAATTTTAGAAAGCCTAACTTTTTCTTGTTCGTGCACATTTAGCTCGCTAGACGGCACTGCTCCGACTATTTTCGTCGTCCGTCTTTTAAAACGTCTTTTCGTCGGCGTTTATATCCGCTGCATTCTAGTTATCGTAATGAGCTTCAATCAAGCCGAAACTCCATTACTCGGATTTGCTGTAGATTTGTCCAACAACAAGCTATGGGCAAAATATTACTGAGTCAAAATATTTTAAGCTTTAAAGTGTTGACACAAGAGATGAAACTTATTCTTTTTACATGTAACGTGTTTTAACCCATCAATAGTTCGTTGTCCAACATTACTGATCCACCACAACAAATCTAAGTAAAGTTCTTGCTTAATAAACCGACATTGTTTTTTAAATTCCAATTTTTAATCCTTTTTACTGAAAAAGGTAAAAGGTAAAGTTAATGCATAGTTCTTAATAGAAAACCTATTACAGAACTACGGAGCGTCACCTGCCAAAAGGTTTCACACGGTGTTAGCTGCCACGCGACATAGGTGCCTTAACTCTAACCAAACAGGCCGATACTCGACTTATTTGCCACTGAAGGATGGAAGGCTGAGTTATTTAGTACTACTATAGACTTTCAATTTGTTTTAGAGTTTGTTGATCTTGTACAAAAATCCGGAACAATTCGAGGTAATGGAATTTTGTCTTTAACATGACGTCGTCGTCTTTTTAAGCGCCTTTTCTTCGGCGTTTAGCCAGCACCGCATGCGGCATTCTGCAGCATCGTCGAGTTGTAATGAGGTTCAATTAGTCGGCGATGCCTTGCAGTAACCGGTACGTGATCAGCAGAGCGTGGTGACTCAAGTGTCCCGTCCGGCGGTTAGTTGGATCGAACGTCGCTCAGTCCGATCAATAGCCCTGCAGTGCGCGCTAGCAGCGTCAAGTGCTACTCGGTCGTAGTCGCACCGATGTCTCTATTCCTTCGTTCTTCAGTCGCGCCACTGCAGTACCAGCGCTCCAGCTCGCTTGTCGAAAAGTCTCTCTCCACCGTGACGACTGACTACTCAGTGATCGCGATCAGGCTTTTATGCCCATACTCCACTTTCTAAAGCAGCGTTTAAATTGTGAAAAATTAGCTGAAAATTGAATTTTTCGACTGTAAGAGGCCGATCAAAACTGTGATGTAAATCTTATGTACTGTATAGTTCTGGTATTTAGCCGACCCCCCAGTACATAACTTAACAATGTGTTCGAAGAGTTGAGAAAACAGTTGGGGCCGGGATTCAACCCTCCAACCCTCTGGCAATTCAAACACTGTGCTAAGTACAAGTTAATTAGTAAGTAAGTAAATAAAACGTTATATCATGGCGCGTATGTTTAACTAAGCCTCTAGTGCGCTATGCAGTTGCATTAATAACTAAGAATTGCAGCAAACATGTTTAAAGAACTGTTTGAAGCTGACGACGTCACACGCCGGTGATATCTGATTTGACTTCATCTGGCAGTGAGTTCCAGACCGTCGGACCAGCAACTGCAAAAACCCGACGGCCATACGTGTTGAGTCAACAGTGTGGTATTGTAATGAGCCGACGTCCGTTTGCGAAACGCAGCCGATGTCGGAAAGCGGTTTGTGGACGATTTCAAACATTGAAACATTTTAAAAATTACTGACTATCAAAATCGCACCAACCAGCGTGGTCTACAGAACTTGCAGCAGCGGACAATAATTTAAACTCATACTTCGAATCACTCTGGATTTGTTGTTTAACAAGTTGTAGGCCTACAACAACCTTTCATGAGAGCAAATCGTAAGCTATCATCAAATCCGCAATCTTGACACATAAAAAATGAGACAAAGAATGTTGTACCACTTGCCGTACAACAAGTTTACAAGTCGAAATAGTGTACTTTAGGCCTCAGCTCTCGTTGCCCCGTTGCCGCCACGATCACAGGTCGAACATTCCTATATAATACTAAAGACTCCGTCGTTGCACTCAACTCAACTCATTTCTACAGTTTAGACTCTCACGTGTAGGGCCTACACTTCACTGGCAGACTGTTACGACACGATAAAAAAGCTCACGTACGTCTTATGACCGTCCGCACAGACAACCTGGATCTTTAGCGGACAATAATTGCTGGATTAAAATGCCGACGTTGGGGTTAGAAATGCAATGCAGATGGCCTGCAAGTTAAAGGCCCTATTTGTACCATTGGATTTATGAGTATATATAGTCGTTAAGCAGAGCAAGTCTTGTTCCTGTGACTTTTCTGTTCACGTGCTTGTTTTATACTTTAACGTTGCACTTTTATTGAGGAGAAATTGAGGGAGGGGGGCTTGGATTATAAGATGTTGTGCAATAGTCACAAAATGCCATAAAATAAAAATTGTAAAAAAAATAATTGAAAAATGTTTCCCGTTCCTATTTTCACTGCCAGGCTGCAATTGAAGGCACATAATTTTTTGAAAGCCGTGGTTACAGTAGAACTGGCTAACAGAATTTCGACGTGATGCTGCTATATTTAACACAATGAAGAGTACACTGCTCGGTATGGCCTGTTCCACGCGGCGTGGAGATGGCAAGTTAATCACTTAACATAACGTCATCGTGGACGTATCGTTGGGCAGCGATGTGCGCGGATGTTTTCACAGCCATTGACCACGCTGTCAAAGTCTGACTGCCATATGTCGTCGCTCTGCTGATGACCGGACTGACGCAAGGACGCGCTCTCGGATATTAAGCGACGAGCAACGAACCAATTCTATTAGCGCTTAGCTGCGTGCGAGGTGCGTGGACGTGGACTCGGATCCGCAGTATTCGCAAGGATTCGCTAACGATCATCAGACTGAATGACGAGTATCGATAACTCACCGTCGCGGCCAGCTTTTTAAACAGCGTCAGCGAGTTTTTGCGTTTCACTGAAGTTAAAAACAACTTAACTTGCGCTTCATCAGGTTGACTGCGTGTAAAGTAGAAAAACTTTCTCACACGTAAGGTTGCGTATCTACTCAAAAAGAAAATATCTTTCGAATAGAACATTTTTGTAGATGCATAGTTTAAACATAAGCCTAAATTTCCGATACAAACCAGAAAATGTCGCCAGTGCCAGTATAGATATTCCGGCGTATCCCAGCCACGGGCGCGCCGTGAGTAACCTATTATACTATCATGTTTTCGACTTGAAGCCAATTAGAGTAGTCAAATATCCAAGAAAACACCTGCCTGTTTGGGAACTCGGTAAAGTATTGTTTTTTTATTTTGTAAGCCTATGTTTCAAGTAGGTAACTCTTGATACTGCAGGCATCAGCACGTCTATTCCAAAGGAACTCCGGCTGGTCAGCAGAGCGAAATTTTTCGATCCGTACACGACACGTAGGCCTACGGTCGTACGGATGACACCGGCATTAGGACTTGTTGACAGAGAGGCGCCGACGACAAGCCACCCGCTACCATGTTGCTCGAGCACCTGGCTTCCCGGCATTCAGTGCGGTCGTCCATTGTCCAATCGCAGGCGCGTGCGCCGAGCGCCAGAGAAAGACCGATAGAAGAGAAGGCGGAGACTGAAATGGATGCAGACTGTTTCAAGTAGGCGCGATGCGTGGTCGAATGGTCGAACAGTCAATCTCTCGTTGCATTTTTCATCAGCCGACTGCGAAAGTAAGCGGTTTTGAAGAAGTCCACTTCAGCATCGGTAACAAGACCGCAGCCGGACAAAGCTCATTAATATTCATCGAAATATATAAGCCGCACGTCTGCCGATTATGTTCGCGCCAGTTGAGCACGTGACAGACCAACGTATTTGTTGACTATGTCGGTCTTGACGTCATCATTGTTCATCGCGGGCGCACATTGTGGTAGGCAGCCTGGATCTATGCGACAAGTGCTTCTGTATATCGAGTGTTTATAGTCGCTATGGATCGGGTCGGGTTCTAACCTGTCGCCTCACAGAAATCGTGCCGCGACCGTAGACATATAAGCCTAATGGGCTGTTTGTGACGCATCAGAATCCGGAATGCAAATTTTCTGTCCCCCTTTTCGCCTTTACCTTGTATTTGAGAGAAATTCTAGTGAATTAACAGAAAGTCTAGTAGACAAGATAATGTTCATACGAACACGGAGTCTGTCCAATGCACTTCGATAGTTTACAATATATGTCCGTATAAAAATAAGCAGTGAGCTGTTTAAACTGGTAAAAGAAATCAAAAAGTAATTTTAAATTGCACAGCAGCAATGTTACTGTCATCCTTCGCTATTATCATGACTGAACAATAAATATTGTCAGTCACGTGACCATTTGATTTGTCGCCAGCGCTTTACTATAAACGGTCCATCGTCACCATGTGTCTATCTCGCACCGTTGTGGAGATATAGCGCCTCAAAGATAATGAGGTCACGACCTTGACCTTTTCGGGATCACGTGACGTCATCGGCCACGTGACCATTCGACTCGCGGTGGTCGACTTCCTATGGGTGGTCCATTGTGACCATGCGTCTATCTGGCACCGTTATGGAGATATGGCGTCTCAAATTTTGGACGCACGAACGTGGACACGAAAAGAAAGAAGGAAGTAGGGAAAAAGAAAAAGGAAAGGCGGAAGGGAAGGGAAAAATAAAGTGAAAGCAAAAAAAGAAGAAAAGGGGGAAGAAGGAGGGTGAAGGAAGGGGGAAGAGAGGGTAAAGGTAAGGGAAGGGAAAGGGAAAGGGGAAGGAAAAAGAGGAACGAAAAGGTCAAGTCAAAAAACCATTAGACCACTATAAATGTCTGAGACACTTAGGTCCGAAGTATCTTAGGTCCGAACTGTCTTAAGTCCGAAGTGTCCGGTAAGCTTCATGACGCTTCGGGTCAGTGAAGTTACAGGTAAAGGCGCGTATGGAGCGACGTAACTGTACTAAATTGACGTGGTTTAGTTTTTTAACGAACTGATCAATGGGCGAGCAGGCGAGCCTATTGGTCATCGGTCGACGCGTATGTGCGCGTAGTCAAGTAGTCACCGACGCTGTTAGACGATGCCTACTGTAATGCATTACTGCTTGCGTATTGTCTTTACTGATCAGTTCGTCAAAAACTAAACCATGACAGTTCAGTTAGGTCGCTCTGTACTCACGTTAAAACATCGTCTTACGGCAGCACTGTTTTGCAGTTTAAAGACAAAACGAAGAAAATTATAATACACACAAGTGCATACTAAAAAGCTAACTTATATCTCACAGCGGAACATTTATTATGACAATATTCGTAGTTTTTTTTTTGATTTGGCGCCCCAGAGCGCAGTTAACGTACCAATTAGTTCGAATTTTTCTACATTATATGCAGCATCCGCTCTCGAGCGTACATCGGACAGTCGGGCGTCGGCGCATATACAAATTGTTCCGAGTAATCGCCGGCGAAACTGCGTGGCGCCGTTTGCGCCGCGGCCATTTCGGTCGTTTCGGGAGGTCGCCGAGCAAAGCGGCAATCGTGCTAATGCGGTCGTCATCGCGATGATTTTTCGCAGCACGGCGACAACGGCAGCTAATTCGACGTCGGTCGTCGGCAATCGGCCGAAATTGCTCTTCTGCGTCGTCGGGCCAACCCGTCAACAGGCACGACCACTCGTCACTCGTCGATGAATGATAAGCCGCTGAGAGCACGATGATGATGTGATGATGATGACGGTTGCAAACGCTGAATTCGCCCAGAAGCGAGGGGGAGAAAGAGAAATGGACGGAGGGCCAGCTTCTACCGGGGAGGAGGGAATAAGCTCCATTTTCCGCAGTGTTTGAATTGAGAAAAATTAGCTGGAGTTGAACTTGTTGGCGGTCGAAGCCTGGCCAAAATTGTGATGTAAATGGTAATTAATTATATAGTATATAGCTGACCCCAGTAATTTGACAGTGTGTTAGGGGGGGTTCCGAAACAGTCGGGTAATTCAACCCCCCAACCCTCCCCAAGCAATTCAAACACTGCTTTTCCGTGACATTTGGGAGGGGCGTCCCCCTGTTTTTCGTGAGCAAATTCCGATCGTCATAGGCAAACATTGGAATCTGTCTTCTGATAATTGAGAAACGTGCAGCCACTATCGAATGAATACCTAAATGACAAATTTTGAAGGTTAAAAATGGTCAAAGACTGTGTAAGCCTATGTATAGTCATTCGTCGCAACAACCTCAGAGATATATATACGGAGCGTCATTTTGTCATATTGGATCACATATTGTTGCCTGCCACTCGACACGGTGTCCCGCCGGCGCTTGATTTACTTACCGCAGACAGATGAAAGGCTGAGTTGACCTTGATGGTCGGTTATAAATGCATACCGAGACAGTTTACCTCTTACCTGTCTGCAGAATACAGACAGTCTCTCAATCGCAGAATCGCCCACCCAAGTAGTAACCAAAGTCACCCGACCGGCAGTCAAACAGACGAACTCAAACTCATGAGGTTTTCGGTCGCAGTAGTTTTTGTTCTTCACGTATATATCGGCCACTTGAAAAATTCCTGATTGATTAATTAACGTTCTCGGTTATTAGTAGGCCTATAGTGTCACCAGGGTGCTCCGGCGCTAGCGGCCGAAACCAATTAACGAAATGCACCGAATGTTAGTTCGGTCCTCTACGGTTCAGTTTATGCGAATCATCCCGGGAATTGAACTGTTCAAATACTGCCCGGGCGTTGATGTGTCAACGCCGTTATAATATATCAGAGCAAAAAAAACTTCAACAGTAAGGGCGATATGAGTCAAAACTCGAAAACAGCAAAAATGGTTTTGAGATTCCGGCATGGATTAAGTTCTGCTTTGCTTTCAGCCATCTTTGTCTATTACTGACTGAGGGTCAGAGAGAACATCGGCGAATTTTCGACCGCTAGAAAACTTTTCACGCTGCTGTAAAAGACGCGACGTTTCTCGTCCTCATCGCTTTCAAGTCGTCGCTCTACAAAGGCGTCGGCCTTGCGGCATACGCGTATTGTCGCTGCCTGCGAGTTATGGCAGATTACGCCGACCGACCGGCATTCGGGCGTGTCTTCCTTCCGATGCGGTCGCGATTGGTCCATTTGACGGTTATGGAGCGCCATTTGTCGCGAAACAACGTTCAAAGACACCTCGGTACCACGCATGCGGTAATTGTGTCGGCTTCCGTCTTCGCGCGGCGGTACACAGGCCTACCGGAAGCGACGCGGTGCATTCTGGGTGCATTTGTGCCTGCTCATCCGCGCAAAGCGTCTTCGCTAATTTGTAGCGTCCATTTGCAGCGGGGACCGACCGGCCGGCTATTTTCAGAGACAGTTTCGTTCTTTCGCTGTACTCTATACACAGTCACTCACCCCGAGGCAAAGTCGTGGCCTGTAGAGAATTCTCACGCTATCGTAGAAAAAAAGTTGTCGTGTAGCCTATAGTAGAAAAAAGCCGTGCAGTCGAAAGAAAAACCGCGCAATGTGTCAATGCCGCAGTCATTTTGACGTATATTGCATGAAGGCTTCCACAAAGCGAAAGAAATTAAGTAGACCTAATTTCAGTTCATTTCAGTTGCTTTGAACGGACTGCAGCCTACGTGCGAATTGACAGTTCAACTCAGTTTCATGCAGATCGTCTCGTTCGCTATATGTACAGGGTGAGGCCAAAAAAGTAGCCCCCTGAAGTTTTTCGCTATTTTCTTAGCAACCGTTTAGGTTAAAATTTTAATTTAAAATTTCACAGCTTTACTTGCTAATTTTTTTACATTTAGTTAACTGTGTTATTTCAACGAGTTGGTGTTTTAGCTTTAACATTTTTAATGCTGAAAAATCGGTTGGCGGTCATGTTAAAAAGTCGATAACTTCGTCGTTTTTCAACGAAATCACATTTTACTTGGCAGTTAAATGTAGAAGATTTAAGTAAATAAAGTCGCAAAATTTTAAATTAAAATTTCAAACGGTTGCGGAGAAAACAGCGAACAACTTTAGAGTAATATACGCTTAAGAATATCTTTACTAAAATTTTCCTGGCGCTATATTGTAGTCGAAAGATTTATGTTTTGTGCAACTGAATGCTAGAAGCCGTTTAACATTATTTTAATTGCACACATATGCAGTTATAATTTTCATAACACATATATAATGCATGCACACATGCACACACGCACACACGTTCGACGTCTTTCAAATAAATAATTATCTGCACACGTTACATGGCGTAAGAAAAATTTTCAGGAAAACAGTTGTACGTTTAGCAAGCTAAGATGTTGACGATGATACGGAAATGAAAAATGAAATGGAATGATGGCCTATTGTGGCTGATTGGAGCGGTGATATGGCTGCATGCTGCATCACGGTTTGATTGTTCAATAGGCGCTTTCAGGTGATATGCTGATATTCCAAACTAAAAATTACCTAAAACGTATCGTCGTATTCACACAACTTTAGAAATGTGGCATGTGGCATATGTTTGGGGAGTCGTGAGGGGACACTAGTTTTGTTCAAATTTTTCACATTGGTTAAGCCACTAAATTGCAAAACAAATTGCGAGTAAAAACAGCCAATGGACGACGACGTATTATAAGTTTGGCAAACTGCAAAAAAGTTGCAATGCACAATGTGTCTAAAAACATCCCCGACATTTTTAACTGTAACTTGACAACCAATTATCAGATTTTAGTAATTTTTGGTACAAATATTCCTGACACAACTTGCCATCAAAAACCGTTCAGTTTTTCATTTCACAGCGTACATAACATTAACATTTACAGCGTATATAATTATCATCACACACAAATTACTGCAGAAAAACAAATATATTAACTTTACATGATTTGGTTAAAAATCTACCACCTTTGTTAGGAAAAATGTCATGCCAGCGGAAGGTTATTTTTCTCTGGACATGTCTATAGACTAGCGAAGATAAGTGGTAGCGTCCATGTTCTAAATTTTAGCTTGCCAAAAAATTTTCTTCCAAAAAATAATAAATTTTGGGCAAAAAGTTCTCCTATTTTTTAAACATTTAAAAACAGAATTAAAATTAAAAGCAAAATTCCGAAATTTGCAGCTATCTGCATAGGCAAATTGCAATTTTTTGTCTTTTTTATTTTTTAACTGACGACGCCTCTGGTTTATTGCCAAACTCCCTCTGCGATTGCCCTTTGGCGAAAATGAGGAAAGAGCTAAATATTGGACTTGAAACAGTGACATATGCACACACGACACTGAATGACAGTTCGCTAAAAAAAGAAATGAAACAATAGCAAATAGCACAGCTCGGTTTAGTTGAATACTTGTAGAAAAAACAACAACGAAATCATTCTGTCATCACCGTGACGTCATCGTCGTATGCTTTCTCATCCAATGGACGACGAGATGCGATGGAACAGTTGTCGTCCGGCTGCCGACGCCATCACCAGACTGTTGAGCAGCTGAGCCGCGGCGACAGCCCCCGACCTCGGCGGTGTCGCAGGCAGTGCCCCCGCCAACATTGGGGCTCCCCCGCTCGCCCCCAGATGACCTCGGGGTCCCCCAACCGGCACAAACGCCCCCGCGAGCGGGTAAAACCGGCCAGGAGAAAACCCGTTCGGGTCCTGGGGGTCCGGCTGGGATACCAGGAGCTCGTCTGATGGGGAGCGGCGGCGCCTCAGGAGCGGTGGAGGGGGCGAGGTGGGTGCTGATGACGGCGGGGGTGGTGTAGGCGTGCCGTCGTGCAGTTTGCGAGCATGTTTTTTCAGGTCAAAGTTTCTGCAGAATCCTTTACCGCAAGCGTTGCACGTAAACGGCTTACGATCCTCGTGCGTGTGCATGTGAAACGTCAGGTTGTAGATCTGGTGAAACGCCTTCGAACACACCTGCAACGATTAACCAATCAATGAACTAATAAATAACTAAATCAATCAATCAATCAATCAATTAATCGATTCATTGTTATTTTTGCAGCGGCCTACGTAATGTAATACTGCTGGGTCCATAGACAGAGACAGTCAGGAGATGATTTTGTGAAAAGATGAGTTTTGAGACGCTGGCGGAAGATGGACAACGACTCGGCAAAAGTCACATCGTCTGGCAGGTCGTTCCAGGTCACCGACAACATTCTTATTCAGTATTTTTTAAAATAACAATGTCTATAGTAAAGTAACAGGTTAAGATAACGATGTAGGCCTACGGCTATTATTTTCCGAAAAAAAGGATAAGGGACAGAAGATCGACGAAAGTGGCTGAAATATCGTGGCTGAAATATTGTTGACGCCAAGAAAAAAATAAATGCATTTTTATAGTCTGAAATTTTTTAGTTTCGACGCTTACAGATTTGTGTAATTTTGCTACAAAATAATCTTAAAACTGTCAACTTCATACAAATTTAATTGTTTAATGCTGGAAGTCAGACTCGAAAACTATTTTGTATAGCGCAAATGCAGTAATATACCGTGCATTTGAACTGTTTCTCCTTGGAATGTGTGAGTCGGTGGTTCTTGTAGTTGCCTTTCTGATGAAAACCTTTGCCGCAGTACTCGCAGACGAACGGTTTGACGCCCTGGTGAATTCTCATGTGCGTATTGAGCGTCGACGAGCGATTAAAGGCCTTGCCACACGTGCGACAAACGTGCGGTTTCTCTGACGTGTGAATGATCTTGTGGCGACACAACGTCGATGCTTGCCGAAACCCTTTGTCACACACCTGCAATAAAAAGAGTCAATCTAGACGGTGTTTCATAAAAGGACCCTTTTTTGTTTTTTTTTTCATAATTCACTTAAATGATGATTAATTTACACAAAATTTTTACTATTTGTAGCTAAAAAATACTAATTCAAAATATTTTAGAATTAACAAAATATGGCAGTTGGTTAAATATCCTTTGCTAGTCGTGACATAACGCTCACGTCACAGTGTGTCGTGAGTACAGGCTTGCTTGTCTCAACTGGTGCTGTCAGTTGCTACCCTGCTTTAATGGTGAACTTAATTAACTGCCATGTTTTGTTGCAATATTTTGAATTAGTATTTCTTCAGCTATAAATGGTAAAAATTTCATGTAAATTGATCATCATTCGAGTAAATTATAAAAGAAAGAAAAAGGGTTCCTTTTTAATGAAACACCGTGTATATATACAGGGTAGCTCGACAAATCCAACTTACTAAGTTTTTCTCAAAATGCGTGACATATTGTCAGATATTCGACAGTGAATGATAGCAAATAAGCAATAAGCAAACAAGAAGTCTGGGTGACAACCAAGTGGCCGACATGTTTTGACAACTTTCGTGTGACAGGTAATGCGTCTACTGGAAAAAGCCATTAGTGTATTTAAGCTTAATTACTTTTAACTATTTTTCAGAATTGTTATTCATCACATTTATTTTTGTTTTTTTTTACCGTTAATTATTTTTACCGTCAGTTATGCACGTATGTTATTTATTTATTTACATTATGTCATTTCTGAGCCGACGCATGTGCGCCATCCAGCACAAATTCATTGTTGAAAATGGACAAACTACGACTTCTGCATTTCACAAGGTAGTGTAGCAGCAGTATTAGGGTGAAGTAGGCAAAACTATACTCATTTACGTCAAGTTTTTTCGCGATGTTGCGTACAATAACTTTCTAAAATTGGCCTATGTTTGACGAAGTTTTTTTTAAAAAGATAAATGTAGATTAGTTTTTCGAGACACGGTGTATTATTTTTTTCTTACTTTGCAGACAAAGGGTCGGGCTCCAGTGTGAACCGGCATGTGTCTGGTCAGGTTGTAGTGTGCATTAAACTGTTTGCCACACTCTGGACACACGAACGCTTTTGGCGAGGCCTTGTTGTCGTCGTACCCGCCGCGCGTTGACCTACTGTTGTTGTAGTTGTCAGCAGATGTCGTCGTTGTCGGCATCGCGCTGGAACTCAGAGAGCTGGAATTGGTCTGCAGGGTTGATGTCGCAGGCGTGGAAGAGTGTCCTCCGTCCACCTGTAGAAGCGCCTGAATTAGCGAGCCACGACAATCACCCGACCTGCACCGATGGCAGACAGTAAACAATAAGAAATTCAAGTAAGCCAAATAAATAATTTATGAAGCAAATAACTCGGGCACGAAATGACAGAAAAAATATGACATTTTTTGTAAATTTTTGTTCACCACAACGGCAGAGAAACAAATCACAAAACAATTAAAAACATGAAAGGCACAAATATCACTCTGAATGAGTCGACTTAACTATAAGAGGTGCAGAGCTAACTAAAGTGCAATGATTGCATCATGATCATAGTCCATGGCAGAGACAATTATTACAAAATAACAATCCAGAACCAGATTATTAATGTTTCCGAAACTTTAACATACAATTCTTAAACAATACACTTTAAAAATTTAAATTTAAGAATCAATACATGTTCAATGACAAAGATAAAGCATAAATAAGAGATATAGAAATAACAGACCACGCGGACGGCTTCAGACATGTTTCGGAAGATTGTTGTTCCCTGCAGTGACCAGTTCTTTCCGCCCACGAACTATCTCCACAGTCGTTTACTACTTCTGGTCGCTCGACCGGAAGTTTTTCGGACGCAGGCGAAAACTGTTTCCGGTGGTGTTCGTTTACGTCGTCGTCTACGATTATTTCTTCTTCCGCCGAGCAGTCGGAAATGGTCGAGCGTGGACTTCCAGTCGGCGAAGAACGTTGTCGCCGTTGCTGCAAACTTTCGGCCGCCATTTGCGACCAGTCCGTGACGTCACGACCGTCATAAAGCCTTCGTTTCCGGTTTGTTGCCGATCGTGCTGGAGAAAACAGCGATTCCGACGACGACGCGAACTTTGGCTTATCCTCCGAAAACGAATAATATTCTGAGCCTCGGTTTGATGACGGAGGCCACGTAACAACCGGCGGAGAAACTGGAAGTCGGCCGCCTCGGCATCGACCAAACGATGACGTCACCGGAAATGACGTAATGTTCGCTGCAACGGCATTTCGGTGATATCGCTCCGACTGCAGCTGATATGACGGCTGTCGCTGGTGGTAGTGTCGGAGAAGTACTTCCGGTTGGGGTGCCGATACTGGAAGTAGTTTGTCAACGGTGGCCATATTATTTCCCGTTGTTGCCATATGCAGCATGACGGCGTTGGCGAGCTTCATCTTCTGCTGCTGGTGCAGATGGTACCGCATCACGGCGGCGTCGTTCCGCGAAACTGTTTCTGGTTTGTTCCGAGCAGCGCGACTCTGGACGCTGATTTGCACTTCCGATGTCATGGCGTCGTCTTCGACCGTTTTCCAGATCCTGTGACTCGTGCAACGAGATGTGGCCGGCGACATTCCCGCTGCAGATTTCGTCCCGTGATCTGACATAATGCTGTCGATCGAGAAAGCCAGAGCTCGGCCGCCGCCAGATTTCTCTTCGTGAGTCGCGTTTTCGCTACAGACCATCTTCGGTTTGCATTCGCTATTCTTCGCAACAACTTCCGTTTTACTCATGTCCAGAAATGACGCCTATTGAAGCTTTCGCTGTTTCGCCGTTGACTGCAAAAATTATAACATTGCAATTAATATCTATGGTCAAAACTATTTGTATTAGTCAATAAACAAGCAATAATTGCATTTCTTGTATTTACTTGTCATCTGAAAGACCGAAATACCATATAATTACAATCATATTCGTGATACATATAATATGCTTGCATTTTCATAAAAAGTATATTCGTATTATTGCAATAACCTGCACTTACTTTTACGATAGTTATTGTCTGTCCAATGCAATGCATAGCATTTGACAGAATATAAAATCACCTTTGTGTCCGTGCGTCCATGCGTGCGTCCTTGCGTCCTACATTTCTTAAGCTATCTTCCTTCCACCTTCCCAGTGATCATTGCCATGCAGAATCAAAAAAGTGTCCTGTTTTTAAAGCGCAGTATTATATTTCAGTTTTATGCACAACTTCTATTTACCAACAGAATATGGCAGTGCATAGACAAAAATTATTTGCTTCACCCGCAAAATAACGTATCACATTACACGCTAAAAAATTTGCAACAAAGAACAATAATGTCATACCAAAACGCATTCAAAATTTCATATTTCAGTAAAGAGAGACATGTGTGCTTGATTGACTCTATTTTAACCTAATATTCACCGACATTAAAAAATTCTTTTACTGACATATTCTACGCAAAATTAGCAGTAACGCGAACGAGATCACTCAAACAAGAGTCAAAAACAGAAAACGAAAAAAGCAGTGATTCTATACCTGCAGAGAACTTGTTCAGGCATCGACCACGCCGCTGCAAGCGAAGTGACGTCCGATGCCGATTTTTGGCCTGCAGAAAAATAACTGACAACGAATTTTTCCGGCGCTAAACTTCGATTCCATCCGACATTTTCTGAGGTTCCGTTACACCGTTTTGCGCGTTCGTGCAACCAGCGGTTGAGGTTAGCACGTCGACACCCGAAAACGACACGGCAACGGCCGAAGAATAATTTTTCTAGGTAAAAAACGAATAATATGTTCTTATTGCAGACTCTAGTAATTCTCTGTCTCTATTATCTGTGAAGCCATCACCAGCTGTTCATATAAAGTAACGACTGGCGTTTTGACAACGTGTCAACTGGCCCGTCCAATATATTTATATACGACGATGACGACAGCCAAAGCTGCCAGCCCTCGCTCGACAGCGGCTGTCCATTTCAATAGATGAGCAAAAAACACGATCGCATCGCGGGGAGGCGTGGTCACCGGCGATCCTGCTTCCTGATTGGTTGGCCGGGAGCGGGCGTGGGCGGAGCTTTGACTTAATTGTGGTGCCGAGGAGGACCAGCTGATAATGACGATGTCGCTACTCGCTACTGGACGCGGCTGCAATTATTGTGCTGCTCGTGAGTCGTGATCGTGTTTATTGAATGTTCGACTCGACTGCAGAGAGAGACCTACCTGGCGATACGATCTGCAGTATACGATATACGGTTAAAAACCGTTTAACGCGCGTGGTTAAAGGCCGTGACTACGTCTAAAAAAATAATGTTGAGAAACACTTCAGACAGCAAATTTTGCACAGACTGTTTTAGTTTTATAAGCCATGTTAACCTTTTAAACCTACAGGGTGCGGCAGAAAAAAATGGACCCCTAAATTTTTTCGCCGTTTTCTCAGCAACCGCTTGGGATTTTAACACGAAATTTTACAGTTTTATTTATTGAAACCTTCTACATCTAACAGCCAAGTAAAATGTGATTCTGTTGAAAAAAACGAAGTTATAGATTTTTTAACATGACCGCCTACCGATTTTTCGGCATTCAAAAATGATCATGCTACAACACCAATTTCATAACATCGTTGAAACAACACAGTTAAATAATGATCAAATGCCAGAATTCCATTGCCACTGCAAATGTTCGAAGTGTTCATCACCAGCACCAGCTCCAAGCAACAACACAAGCTTCCAGTCGCCTTGTTTAAAAAATCTTTTACAGCCTTGTCGATCGGTCCCTGTGGCAAGTTACCCCAGATAACCTGAAGCGCTTCCTTGAGTTTGGCGCTTGTTTTCAGCTTTGTTTTAAGCTTGCAGTAAGCCTCCAACATTGCACCCCATACGTGATAGTCCATTGGGTTTATATTCGACGAATTTGGTCTTTTGTGATGATATCTGGACAGCTGGCCCGCAACCAGTTTTGTGCGCTGCGCGGCGTTGTGCGCTGTGTGTGCTGACGAGCCCGACGCGCCGTCCTGCTGGAAGATGAATCCGGTGCGCAGACGGCAATTGCTTTAAAGGAACGATAGTTTAGTGATAATTTATAAACAATACAAATTGCTGTTTATCAAAACGTCACTGTGACGTCATCGGCAGTAACGTGTAACCAGTTTTTT
>Ga0209454_1001175_pt1 | contig 15786 bp, 9 predicted proteins | sample WorMetHERISLAND1_2_FD_187400 | JGI IMG/M metagenome (GOLD analysis project Ga0209454, IMG submission 187400) | Marine gutless worms symbiont microbial communities from Max Planck institute for Marine Microbiology, Germany - Olavius geniculatus... | ecosystem: Host-associated > Annelida >...
ATTATTACCCCTGAAATAAATGTACTAAACATCAGTTTATACACTTGTTAACGGCAACATTGAGGAACTCGCACATCGAAAACAGCAAAAATCACAAAAAAGTGATATTGCCCGCATCACACTGACTGTGTGTCAGTGTGCTGCTGAATAATATCAGGCCCCAAAATTCGCAACCTTGTGAAATTGCAAGAAATGGAATTTGCAACGAATGGACTTTGTCAAGAATCCCATATAACCTACTAACGGATTATTTTGGTCTGTCGTTACAAATAATTACCTCCGCCAAGGAGATAATGTTTTTGCCGGTTTTTGTTTGTTTGTCCGTGAGTCCACGCGATAACTAAAAAAGTTATGGACGGATCTTTCTGAAATTCTGAGGGTATGTCAGGCATGGCAACAACTACCAGTGATTTAATTTTGGGGGTGATCCGGCAGGAATCCTGGATTCTGGATCACTTTGAAATTTTTGTTACCACTGCGTCAAAGGGGGCATAAAGGAACCGCTGGCAAAGCGAAGATGGTGACGCCACCTGGCGAATAGCTTTGCCTTCGCAAAGGTACCTGCGGGCTACAACTGCTTTCTAGTTAACTATAAACTCCAATGTAATATTTCACGCGATAACGCAACAGAATGTTGGAAGAAGCTTGATTTTATAAAACGATCGCTTAACTTCAAATATCACTGCAAGGAATACTCGATTTGTGAAGCAGAGAAATATATTAACCGTAATCAATTTGTAGCTGTGTGTGGTAAATATAAGAAGTCATGATGTTGGTCTGATTAGCCTACATTAAAGTTTTAACGTGGCCTAAGTAAAAACTGCTAGGACCAAATGATGACAGCTAATAGAATTAAACATATGATTTGGGACAGTTTTATTTGCACTGTGTTTTGATATGATTTTATTGCTTATTCCAGTAGGTGTATAGGGTGTTTTTAATTTGTCTTTTTTGTGATTGCACGTTTGTGTGTATTTTATATTCTGATCTGCTACCTTGCTGGCGTAATAAACGATGATGATAATGACGATATTTATATCAGACAATATGCGGTAAAGATATGTACAAGACCATTCTTGACTGGCGATGTAAGCCTATATGTGCATTTATAGCTATAGCGTCAAAAGGCAACATGACATTTATATCACTGACCACTATGGCACTAAACTAACAGGTACCGTTGATGCCGCTGTGAATGACGTGTGTTTTACCGAGTCCCCAAAGTGCTGAAAGTGAAACGAAAAACGTGGCGATGCAAGACCCGAAAATCGAGGCCAATGATCGAGAACGGGATAACGTTATTAAAGAGGAGCCCTCAACATTTTCACCAGCTAGGAAGTCAGAAAAAGTTCGGGTAGAGCCTCAGTTGCTCGAAAGTTTTCCGCTGTCTTTAGCCTTAATAACGTCTTAGCTAAATTTGCATCACAGAACTGACTGAGGACGCAGAATCTAAAATGACTCCATTTTGTGAAATTCTGGATACGGGCGTGAGAACACACAAGGAAAAAATTGTTTTCGCAGAGATATAAAGATAACCACGATTAAACAACATTTGGTTAGACGACGGAGAAACATGCTACAAAAAGTCAAGAGTAGCCTAATCTAAACGTCCGAACAGCGTCTTGGCTTAAAAAAGTAAGGAACAAAAAGTGCAATTTTAAAGGGTAAAGCTGCAAATTTGCGACAATGGAGATTAAAAACTTCAATTTTGGTCCAAAATTTTCACAAGGATTTTTAGCCTCAAATGTTGTAGGCCTATTTAAAAATATTTTGACAAAAAGAAAATATTCCGACAAGCTAAAATTTACGTGGGGGACAAGTTATTGTCCCCTTCTGCCACGAGGCTATTTACACCCCCTTTGTGTTGTCCTTTAGACGACATTGTCTATGGTACGACTGTCAACAATCTGCTGTCGCTGAGCCTTGCAGGTCAGAATGCGTTGTTCGAGGATGTTCTTCCAGGTGCACTTGAGTTCGACAGAGGGCGCTCGTAGCAGCAGTGAGTGTGGCTGCCACGTCTGCTGTAGGCTGGTCACCCGCGTCTCCACTGATAGCAGAAACTCGCACGCTGTGACAGAAAGACGCATATATTATGATGATTATTATAGATCAGGCCTACATTAACATAAGCAGCACATACAGGCAGTCATCATCATCATCATTTTCACTGACTAGTTCTAAGAATTTTTTTCTCCAGCACAGACAACAAGCAGCGGCGTCATAGGTTAACAAAAAATATTTTAGATTGTGACCAATCTAATGTACTCCTCGCGCGCATTATTTTCTCCTGCAATCTTTTAACTGCTTTTTAGTTCTTTTCTTTTCACACCGTGAATAGCCAAATTTTATTGCCATGTCAACGAAGATAATAGGGTCACGACCTTAACCTTTTGGGATCACGTGACGTCATCGGTCACGTGACCATTTGACTCCCGGTGTCGACTTCCTATCGGTGGTCCATAGTGACCATGCGTCTATCTCGCACCGTTATGGAGATATGGCCGTTTGAAGTTCTTCCAGGGAGGCTCTTCCAGGAACAGAGGTCGGTCGTTGATCGGTCGTCGGTCGGTCCGTCCTCAATACTACACTGATCTTATATACTCCTCTTTGCTACGTTAGGAACGTAGCGCGCGAGGAGTAGGCCTAAAAAGTGGGGCAGAAAGTTGCAATTTTTATTTTCCTGACAAGCATCATCGAATTTCTTCTGTAACAGTTTTTCACAGTTAATTCCTTCAAAATGGGGAATTTTAGCCCCTAATTTTGTAATTCGTTAGAAAAATGCTCTGGCAAACTAAATTTTATCGGAGCATTTGCCGTGCCCTCCCTGACGCGGCGCCAGTGACAGACGCACCGAGCAAGTACATGTATGTCTCCTTCATTTCTAGACATCTTCGTAGTCAGTGTATTTTATTATGCTGAACGATCGTGCAACATCTTTGCCATGTTAAAATTTCTGGAAAAAAATCGAATCAGGATTATACGCAAGATTAAGTCACACTTTAACATGGGCCTGATACTTTTCCATCCCACTGAGGGTAGGAGGCTGAGTTCACGCGAGCACGCAACTTACGATGGCTGCACTGGAAGCTGCTTCCGACGATATCGTGAAGCGACAACGGCTCAGTCAGCACGAGCAGTGACCCGTTATCTGGGTCAGGTCGCGTCAGCAGAAATAGGTCACTCATCAGCACCACAAACAACGGGGTCAGTTGACGTGTAGTGGTTTCTACGAGCAGCAGTGAGCCGGAGTAGATGAGATGATGTGAAGCCGTGGCCAGCTGAAACACCTGCCAATCACGTCACATAATATGACGTCATCGTTATCAATTTTTTTAAAAATTTGGTAGAACTGCAGAACATAAAGGTTTGGAAGACAAAAGTCCCTAAGCGGGGTTTAGGAAAAACATCTTCACTTTTGCTTTTCTGATGCTAACATTTTCGTGCAAACTTTAACAGTGAATCTTATAGTTTTCTAATAAGAGTACATGTAGCAACGAAAAAACACTGTGTCTTAAAAAGTGGTACATCAAACTCGATCGATAACTTTATTAATTCACAACGGATTTTCAGTCGCTGATACCTGTATATGTTTGGGAAAGACCAGTCGCCGCTGGACCTCCAGCAGTTCAGTATCAATGCTGGAGATGACCGAGCTACAGTTGCTAGAAGCAGTGACTGCAGAGCGACGTGACGTCACCGGTGACGACGACCATGACGACGACGATGAAGCTGATGACGTCACAGTGACGTCACGGTCACGTGTCGTGGATGCCAGGGACAGGGAGCTGGCGTAGAGGTTCTGCTCACTGATCCGATTGCAGCAGTTACGAAAAGCTGTCAACGAAAAACAATCGACTTGACTTATACCCGGTTTACACGATCGAGCAAACATCGAGCAAACGTCTAGCAAATGTATTCAAAATACACGTGCTAATTGCTCGACGTCTGCTCGATGTTGCTAGCATTCATTCAGCTAGCTCGACGAGCTATGGTAATTGGCATGCTAATTAGTACGGTGGGTGGGTTGTAATTGAAAGGCCTATATAACACGTGATCAGCTGTGAGCTAAGCCTAGGCCTACATTTGAGCCAGGGGGCGAGGTTCCGTCAGGCCTGCTTGATGTTTGCTCGATGTATGCTCGATGACTGCTCGACGTTTGCTCGATGTTTGCTCTATCGTGTAAACGGGGTATTAGATAATATTTATATACAATCAGTAGCAGAGGATAAGAAACAAAGTGAAAAAAAAAGAAATATAAAAATACGTCCTTGATTTTTTCTTAATATGTGCCAATGTGCTGTGAATATGACTTAATGACTGATTAATCAATTGAATGAGTGCACTTGCATACGTCAGGAACACACAGTATCATAAGTCTAAACTGTAAACCATACGTAACTTAAATTAATTCTTAATTTTTAACTAACTATAACTGTGCAGAAGCAATCAATGATTTCATCACATTATGCTTGTGAAGCTAAAGGCATTTTCTTTCAAATTTCTGTGCACATTCTTACAGTTGGATACTATGCACTTAAACATTTACTGCACGTCAATTAATTAAACAAACAAACAACAGAAAACTACACTAGCTGTTGTTTTACAAACTTGATTATTCCTGTGTTTTACTGAGTTTGTTGTTAAACAATTTTTCTGAGACTAAGCAGCTAAAAAAAACTTAGAAAAGTGAAAGAAACCCACACTGAAGAACTTGTTGCAGGTTGTCGTAATCCGAGTGTTCCTGAGGCGTGTAGGAAACGACTTTCTGTAGACCAAGAACCAACTCCTTGATGTGCTGTAACATTATATCAGTTCAATGCACACTATACGTACAGTATAAAGAAAGTGAAATATGTGCAATTTTAAGCAATAAATACAAAAAAGATAAAAAATTAACTGCCATAAATTCAAAAGCTGAGACAAAATGCAAACAAGTACAAAAAAGCAAAAGAAAACATCATTGTGACTAAATCACATGGAAGCGCAATTATTTACCTGTAATGTGTGTTATTCTGATAGGCCTATTGACAGACATTCTGTCGAAGTAGCTCATCCTGCAAGCCTGTGACAGAATGTAGGGACGCTAAACTGTGAATATAATAAGCTAGAAAGGCACTCGACGAGCGCAAACCCGCGCCAACGCTATGACAATACTTTCCGTTGGCAAATGAGAGACAGCACTACATTCAACGTGATTCAACGTTAAGCTCTGTGAATAGAGCCAAACAGCCTCAGAAGAAATGAATTGCAAACACTTTATACACCCCTTATCTCTCGATAGAAGTTTATCCGTCTGGCAATGGTAATTCCCTTCAATCCTATCCTGGATCCGGATACCAATCCAGATCACCACCAAAAATCTAACTGTTTCCAAGTTGTGTTAAGTCTAACATTTCATGAAAATTTCAGCCAAATCCGTTTGTGACTTATTGTGTGATTCCGCCTAGCAAACCAACAAAGAGATAAACGCCAGCTATCACATAACCTCATCAGCGGGGCCGGTGTAGTGGAAAATTCGTCGCACCGGAAAATTATTCCCACACGCAGCAGTACAGGTTAGGGTTAAAATTAAAGATAGGGTTAAATTTAGGGTTAGGGTTATGGTTAGGGTTAGGGTTAGCTTTAGTTACATATTATGACAATATGGAGGTGGAAAGAATTTTCCAGGTGCAACAAACTTCTCACGACATCGGGTAAAAAGCAAAACTGCACGCAGCCAACTGCAAAGACATCAGCCTAACAGACTCAATACCTCGATGGGTTTCTTGATGAACGCTGACATAGTGAGCTGGTGGGTGTTTGACTGCGATTGGCCGAGAAACTGAGCGAAGTTAGCGTCAGTTCGTTTTAACTCGATTAGCAGTCGTATTGAATCACGCACCCCGGCACAGTAGCTCCCGTAAGCGTCACATAACTTTTCCAGCTAAACAAATGCACATATACAGTTATTTGCGTTAATTATTTACAAATTAGCAACGATTAAAACAAGTACTCACGCCAGCTCCTCCGGCTAAATGACGACGTACAGTTGAACGCATTAATCACCATCATTTAACGCAACTACGGCAGACATGACATTAAAATTAAACTTGAATATAATTTTAATTTCAATTTTGTGCTATGTGTCATAGGCCTATTCTAAATTTTCCGTTTAGCGAAACGTTTGTTATAAATCCCGCGGCGTCGTGAGTTAAAAAAAGCAAGCAGTTGCAAATTTCTGACAGAAAAAAAACTGTGGGTGATTGAAACTTCAATTTTTCCTTCAAATTCTTCCAATTTGGGTTATTTCAACTCCTAATTTGGTATTTTCTAACAACAATTTTGTGACAATAACAAAAATTTCCGACAGGCTAATTCAGAAGGAAAGGGGGGAAATTGTCACCTGCCCCTGCAATGACGTCACTGATACTAACAACCAAATTATTACGAAGTCAGTCAGCAGTTAGCAAAAAAATACACATTTCTTCCGTAATCACACAGATAAAAATTCTGCTAATGGAATATCAAAAGCTGGAATAAAGTTGCTGATCAGCCTCAAATTACTCTACTAAAAATAAAATCGTACCTTATGTTGATAAACAGCTGAGAGTTGGCCCGCTGCTGCTGCTGCTGCTGACAATGATGATGATGATGATGATGATGATGTAACGTTGAAGTCGCCGAGAGATGCCAGACGTTCTTCTGCTAATGACGTAATCTGCAACGTTACAAAATTTCACCATTTTTACTTCGCATCCAGGACAGCATGGCAAAACGTCTTATGTGTTGTCGATTACATTTCGAAAAAATCTATAAAAAAATCTTTCTACGTAATGCATTTTTTCGGATTTTTTGCAATCTTGCTTTACCGTTTGTTAAAATAATAACACCACACGCATTTGCTTGGTGCTTATTATATTTTATTTTGTAATGAGATAAATATTGTATCCCAGTGGTATTTTCAAAAACTTTGTATTTATGACATTTTGCTAGAAAATATAATGCTCTTGCCTGCGCAGAATATAGTCCTATTATATCACGTATAAATCAAATCATAGGGCATATAAATCATAAAAAACTGTCCAGACTATTATATGAGGTAAATGCATTCTATGGATGAGTAATGTACCATTTAGATTATGCATGTATATCGTTTTGGCAAAATTTGTATTGTATTTGCTATACACTCAAATTTAATACAACCAATACAGATTCAGATATCACCTATGTATGTAAATTTTTTTATTGCTATACGCACTGTGGTCATTCAAAAACACAGCTTACACTCTTGTCCACAATTTCGTCAAACATTGGCCAATTTTCACAATTCATTCACAGTTGGCAGCGAATTTGCAAACAAGTGTAAAGTGTGTACAGTTTCTAGGTTGATGAAGAGCGTATCGTGATCACTGCGCGAGATGACGTCAGAATGACGCAACGCGATGACGTAGTTAGCGACGCCAGTCCGCATCTGCGTCACAAACTGCTGTTCACTGGCAGCCAATCGCCTCACCGCAGCGAGGCGTGATGACGACATGCTTACGTCATCGCCCTCCTGTAATAAACAAGTAAGTTCAAGGTAAGTAATTTCGACGGGAAGCCCGCCGAACTGAGATGCAATGGGTGAGGTGGGAGACCAAGATCGCCTAAAAGCAGGTTGTAGAGAAATGTTTTGCGTTGGCAGCGAAAAAAAGCATACAGAAAGGAAACTGCAAATGTCCAAAAGGAACGTAGCCTATCATCAATATATCATGAAACACATATTCTTAAACAAGATGTCAGCCCAGTGCCGACATAATATGCGACGGTCCGCCTAGAGCTGCCAACCTTAACCTTACTCCTAACTTTGACCTTTGACCTTTGACCTTGAAAACTCGCATACCGATTATACCTGCTTTGGGTCACGTCCACAACAACATTTATTGTTTTCTGATAGCCTTTTATCTACGAGTTAAGAGGCTGACATATAACAGACAGACGGGCAAAAACCGTAATGCGGTCTATTACGACGGCAACACAAAAAGATCATGCGGTAGTTTTAATCGCTGCTAGTTTTTACAAAGTGCAGTAGGAACATATAAAACAAGCTGTGGTGGACTGTGCATAAACGTTTTTTTCCAATATCCCCGATCTATGTTTGCTGTAAAAAATTGCAAAATCGGATGACATCCGACAAAGATATCGCAAAAATAAAGTCGGTGACGTTTGTTGTCAGTGCATAACTCGCTAGCTGGTACTTATGCAGTAATTTATTGTCAGGTTTTTTAAAGTTCAAAATAGTTTTAAAAGTACAACTCTTCATAAAAGTTCATCTTAAAGCTACTGAGCGTCAGCTAGGATAACACGGTGTTACCTGCCACCCGACACAGGTGAATGCACTCCATTTCAACACCAGTCCGACAGGCCAGTACTCGATTTACCTACCCTGGAGGGATGAAAGGCGGAGTTGACTTTGGTGTTGGTCATGTACCGAGATGGGTTACCTGTCCGCAGACAGCCACCCTTTTAAGTATAGTATAGTAACTATTTAATAGCGACCCGACCGGGAGTCGAACCCACGACCTCTTGATTGCAAGTCCGACGTCCTAACCGTGACGTCACCAAGTTGAGAATGTGTACTGACCGCTGTTGAGTGTGCTCGAAGATCGTCGTCGTCGTTGTCGTGGTGCGGTCTTCGTTGATGTCGACAGGACGAGACGTCACTGGACTCCGCTGTCAGTCGGCCGGAGTCTGCCGTCAGCTGTCTACCGTTCACACTGCCGCTACCGTGGCCCTGCAGTACACAACATGGCGTCAAAGTCAAACCCATACAGATAAAATACCTACCTAAGTCATGCAGGGCCTGAGGTAAAAAAAAGTGCCAGTATGTAAACTGCCGGAATGTCGGTGGCAAATCTAATCATCATCATCATCATCGACAACCGTGGGATCAACAACCGTTGGTGTCTGACGCCATTGTTACTATCGCTGCCCACCGCTGCCCACCGGAATCTAATATTGTGTATTTAAAAAAGTTTGTAACTGTCTCAGACAAAAATGGCAGCATATTTTCCAGGGAGCCAAGGAAGTGCCGGTAGCTACGCCATACCTGTCCACGCGGTCTCATTTCAAGCTCCGTCTAGGCCTACATAAGCCAACGCATGATAGTAAACCATGTGTCCGAAAAACCACAAATTATTTTCACGTTGACAAACATTTGCAATTCTTTCACTGACACGCGCTGCAAAAATGCGCAACCCACAGTGATAACAGAGACCCACCGCATCTCAAAAGTGCATGTTGTGCGAAATATTACAGCGTCTTGTCAATCATTCAAAGCACTAACAAGAGAAATCTGAGCAGATCTAACTGCGTTAACATATCAACGAACACTTAATATCAATCAAACTCAAAACTCATCTGTTTTCGCCTGTTTCGCTTCGCTTCCCGGACGTAATCACATTTTTCTTTCATATTTTGTGCTGATCGGTGAAGGATCAACCAGGGGTCAAATTTTGCCATCCTCTATTAACTAGGCCTACTGTCTATCGCTGTTAATCCAGCTACCGCGCGCCTAGGATGCAGTGCCACAGATATTTTTTTCGCTTAAAATTTTATCGCGTTGTATCATTAATTTTTCATCTATTTTTCTTTCTTTTTTGTTGTGCTACCAATGTTGGTGAATAAAAGATTGTCATTAACACGCAGCATTGGCAGGCTCACGAGTATAGGCGTGGACGTGTCTGGCACGGCTGGTTGAAGGTTGACTGTTGTCGTTCGACGTAGAACAGAGGCAGAGACAGGTGATGACGTCACGCAGCCGGTGCTCGTCGAGTGTGTTCCAGACACGCCTCGGACACCATCGACCACACGCTGCTGATGACGACAATAACAGTCCAAAAATAAAAAACAAGTTATTTAAACTAAAATAGGCCACCAAAAACAGTTTAAACTGTCGGACTGAATAAGTTCTGCAAAGTTTGCTACATGCAGGAGTTCCTAGACACAAATCAAAAAGAGCTCGACTCAGGCGACGACTGATTCGCAAGAAACAACTTTTCTGTTCTAGCGCCCCGTCGGTCTCCGTCCAACGCTTCCACGCCGCTTGCCTAGCTGATACGTTCGCAATTTCCAAGTCCACGCCGTGACTATTTTAGACACGAATTTTTTTAAATTTTAATATTTCAGCCCTACAAAATTGAATAAATAAATAAATGAGTAAGCAAACAATTTTATTGAAACTGGCGCGACTGACGGTGCTGCGGTGTGACAGGTTGTTGCCTATAGACGCGAACGGCTGGCGCGATCTTGCCGGTCGTGAGTCTTGGAGGACAATGCGCTGTGAATAGCTGAGTGGCGCAGGTTGGTCGCAATGAACGTCGGCAGAGACTACAAGCGACTTTGATGTCGTTGAGCCTGCGCGTTGAATCTCCATCACGATCTCACGCTCGCTGTCTCTGCAGTCAAACAACAGTAAAGCTCAAAGTAAAAATTCCGCGCTTGATATAAGTATAAGTGAGTAGATAAATTTATAACGCGCACAATAATGGGCAAGAAACTGGAATCTGAGGCGTTGAAACAATACATAAAGTTAAAAGGTCTAATATGTCGTGTATGGCTCTTTCTGCGAAACTCTTATCGCAAAACTACAGAGCGTCACCTGCCATATGGGATCCCACAGTGTTACACCTGCCACCCAACACAGATGAACGCGCCCACTTTAACCCCAGCCAGACAAGCTGGTACTCGATTTATACTACCTCCGAGGGAAGAAAGACTAAGTTGAGCTCGGTGTTGATTATTTTTGGTTCACATGTCCGCAGATAATCACCCATCCAAGTGGTAAGCACTTGATAAAGACCAGACTGGGAATCGAACGCACGACCTCTTGATAGTGGATCTGACATCCTGCCGTTTCGTCATCGAGCCACCATAACAGCACTTCACAAATGTGTTTAAACGTCATCATCTTTGGCTTAAAACAGTCGAGCGAAGTGCGTTTTAATCTAGCCGATCTTATATTGCACATAAACGACTAAAATGTTGCCAGGAGATGGTTTCTGAGGAAAATGAGTGAAAATGCGTTTGCAGTCGAGGCCCTGCTCCGGACGTAGCTGGGGAAATTATAGTACTCCCCACCCCCTCTTATAGCTGGATTTAAAAAAAGAAAAAAATTGAAAGTGAAAAAAGAAAAAGGTGAAAGTGTAAAACATAATAAAAGAAAGGGAAAAGGAAAGGCAGGGAGAGGGGAAGGTCAACACACAAATTTCGCCTACCGCATTACAATACTCTATAGTATTGCTCTATTTTGTAAATGTTTGACCAATCAGAGGCACCGACAAAAATAGTAAGTAAGCGGCGAGTAATTACGTCTACAATGTCTACAATAGTTAGGAGGCCTACTATTAGCCTATCTGCTCACTCTCGCCGCGAGTCATAAATTCATTCACAGATTGCGTGCTTTGCTCTGCGTTTATTTGAACAGTTGATAGTGCAACACGCACGATACTAAGTGCATTAGAAATTAATATTGATATTTAATGAATAATCAATCAGAAAAAATCCACAGATTTATAGACTTCGGTTTGCTTAATTATAAATTAATAATTCCATACTGTGCGTAGGTTTAGGTTTATTTGTCACTGTTAGATCACCATAGTGTAGGCCTATAGGTATCGCATCTGCTACCCACCCACCTAAGTATAACTCAACAACAGAATTGAATAGCGTGTGTTCACTGCATAAGGAAAATGGCCCACATAATAAATTCTTTATTATGCAGTATAGTGTATTATGGGCCTAGGCTTAACCTTTAAGCTTGGACCCCCTACTATGTGATATATTTACGTAAAAGTATACCTAACTGCCAATCCTAGCATATTAAGTCATCAGCCGGCCTGTAAAACATAAATTTTATTTTACGACTTTTATTTCAATCCATATTTGATGAGATTAACTCGAACCGGTCACGCTAAGCTCAGTATAAAGACCTAGTAGAGCAGGTGCCTCTATACGCGAACAAGTCGCGTGATTATAAATGCTGCTGTGACAATAGCTGGTAAATCCAATAGCTCGGAATCGCTTTGAATAAACACTCGCAGCTGGAACACGAAGTAATAGCGCCTAAGCATTATGAATTAATTAGCGTTTATTTACGACCTTCATTCAACCTACTGATTTTGTTGACATTTCGGCAACCGCTGCTGCCTTCTTCGGAACGATTTCTGTTTGTCCAACGGAAGGGAGTTTTACCAGCGTTATGGGTTCAGAAAATATAAGAAGCAGAAAGTTGGAATTTTCTAATAAACAGCGGCTAATTTCTCACAAAGAAATTTATCTCCACCAAACGAATTTCTACAAGAGAGTAATTTAAAGCTGCGTGCCAAATTTGGAATCCGTAACTTCAACATTCTAAGAGTGAGTGGGCGTGTTTTAACAGCTTGATAGCGACACCATCGGAGTCGAACGCACCTCTTGAATCTCGATCGCAATTAAAGTCCAACGTTTAACGCGCATACAGATCGACGTAATACCCCCGTTTACACGATCCAGCAAACATCGAGCAAACGTCGAGCAGGCCTGATGGAACCCCGCCCCTGGCTCAAATGTAGGCCTGGGCTTAACACACAGCTGACCACGTGTTATATAGGCCCTCCAATTACAACCCGCCCTCCCTCCTAATTAACATGCTAATTAAAATAGCTCGTCGAGCTAGCTGGATGAATACTAGCAAACATTGAGCAGACGTCGAGCAAACGTCAAGCAAACGTCGGGCAATTAGCATGTGTATTTTGAATACATTTGCTCGACGTTTGCTTAATGTTTGCTCGATCGTGTAAACAGGATGTAAGAACTGAACTGAACTGGCGTCGCATGCGTTACAGACACGAGGCATGGGCGACGGGGCGTGACCTAAACTGGGTTCAGCAATCATGGCGGGACAGTCGATTGGATAGTTGCGATGCTCAACTATTAGTCATTGGTTGACGCGTACGTGCGCGTAGTCACGTAGTCGCCGACGCTGAAGGACGGTGTCTACTGTCAGGGCCGTCGAGAGCCACAGCGGGGCCTGCGGAAAACATTCTCGCTGGGCCCGTCTGTGGAGAAATTTTTGAATTTTGCTTTTTAAAATGGCGCATTCTGATGAACTATATATGTATGTGAGCGACGGCGAGAACCCAAACGTCGCGGGGCCCGGGGAAAACTCTCCCCGCCTTTCGATGGGCCTGCCTACTGTAGTCTATGGCAAGGCGCGTTCACCTGTGTCGAATGTGATCCCATACGGCGGGTGACGCTCCGTAGCTCTGAGATAGGTTTCCTATAAACAGCTATAGCATTTAACCATTTTAACTATTACAGCTATTAACTATTATAACTATTACATTTTAATTCATTACAGCCTGCTTTTGGTCAATTCGTCAAAAACCAAACCGTGTCAGTTCAGTTCACTGCAGTTACGTCGCTCTGAATGCGCCTTTATACATTATCAACGTACACTGGTGAGGATAAAGACCGTAATTATGATGAATCTATTATGATAGTAAGTGAGTAACTAAATATATTTACAAAGCGCACAATGTCGGCGAGAAACTCGCCGAATCTGAAAATTGTGTATACCGGACGAGTCGCGCGATGCTCTGAGCGGTGGATCGTGAGACGTTCTGACTGTTGATGCGGACGATGAAATCGTTCATCCGCAGCCCCGCCTCAGCAGCCGGCGAGTCTACAGCATATAACACACAACACCGCATCAATTTATTCATTCACTTTCCTGTGTCATCCAGGAATGGGTTCGATGACAGCATTTTCAAGGCCAAGGTCAAAGTCAAGGCCAGGCTAGTGTCTTTCGAGGCCAAAGCCACTAAGTAAGTAAGTAAGTAAGTATGGCATTTTTTGATGCGCGACATAAGGCAGCTTAATCTTATTCAGACCGTAGAAATAAAAAAGTCGCATAGTATGAGATTCATTAGACAGAGCACATTCATTACAAGTGACTAAAGGCCAAGGCCAAGGCCGAGGCCACTATTTTTTATTCTCGATGACAATCCTCATTATCATTATGCGAAATATTGATGACAAAATGTATTAAGCGCATTAGAGATCTTTTTGAGTATGCGCTATATAAATTTACACTTTACTTACTTACTTACTTACTATCAACATCATCATCATCATCATCACAAACGGGCTTGGCGTGGCATAAACAATAAGCCATTATTTCCAGAACAAGGCGGCGATTTGGCTTATTTTTGGTAACGCTGTTGTCGCATCAACAAAGTTAATCGACGACTGCCCCGATTAGTACGTAGATGGGTGACCGGACGGGTAAACCATAGCGGTAAATAATCAGCCACTCAGAGAAACTCAGCCCGGCCATCCTTCCGTGGGTAGGCGCAATGGGTGCCAACGAAAGCTGAGACAAACAGGAGCACCGCACGATGCATTAGCATGATCTGACAGTGTAAACTGGTGTCCAACCAAAGGCTAAGGGAAAAATGCGATCAGCGCCGGCCTATGAGCCTTGTGGCTCGAGAAGAACTTTTCGTTTCTAGGACCAGGCCGGTTAGATGAGATATAAGTAGGTCACGATATGAACGACGGAACAGGAAGCACTCGAGACAAGAGTAACGGTGCAGCTCTGACGTCCCACGAAAACTAGTTCCTGTAGGCCTATTATTGTTGTAGCAATGTGTTAGTAAAAACACTTATCTAACGTCTTATATCAATGCAGTCGTATCGACCAAGTAAGACGACAAAATAGTTAATTACACGATCGCGTCACTCATTTTTCACGATGTCTAAGATTCCGTTATCGACTGAATCAATACAAATAAAGTGAAGCTGTTGTTTAACCGCGGTCCAAAGAAGTAACGACTGAAATTCGTTCTAGTGTTTGTAGTGACTGACGGCATTCTTGACACGGAGGGTCAGTTGTTGGAGGAACACACCGATACAGGTGGGAATCCTACGGTATAGGAGTCCAGTCAGCGGGTTGGTACTGCAGCAGTTGACCATCGAGTATACAGATGACAGGAAGTGATACCCGTGCACTGATGCAAGTGACATCTAGTAGATGTCATCACATCCCGTCATCACCTCGCACATCAAACCGACCAGCCTCCCGCATCTCCAACCCAGTTCACGGTCACGCCCGCTCCGACACTTGAAATCATTATAATGCGTCGATCGGTCAGTCGGGCCCCGGTCGGTCACGGGCGATAATTAGAGGGACCGGCGCCGCACTAAACGCAGTCGTGGCATTGGTGACGCAGCGCCGTGAAACCGCAGAGCACATCAAAGCAATGTGATTGACAGCTCACGGCTCAGTATTTATACACAGCGTCTGTGTGCGATATCCATTACGTACCCCACATCCACCTGTCCACTGATTGCTGACCGATTGTGTGCCGCAATGCGAGTTTTCCCTAATCCCTGGAGTGTTTCGGAATGAGGGTTATCGACGCTGAACGACGAGTGGCTGTTTCGATGGGCGGAGCTAAGTAATATCTTGTTTACACGATAAAGCTGGCTAGTCGAGTACGCATCAAGCACACCTCGAGCATTTATAGAGCTGGCTTGGTGAGTGCTTGTCGAAGCAGTTTGATGAATGTTTAACTTAAGTTATCAAACACGTTTGATATTGCAAACATTCAATCAGCTGGCTTAACGAGCTGGCTCGTCAAGCCAGATTGATGAGCGCTCGACAAGCTGAGCTAGCTTGTCAAAGTGGCTGGTCAAGCGCTCATGTTTGCAAAATATTATTCCGTTTAAACGACAAGACAGCCAGCTTAACAAGCCAGCTTGTCGAGCGCTAGTAAAACGCTCATC
>Ga0209454_1001176_pt1 | contig 15784 bp, 15 predicted proteins | sample WorMetHERISLAND1_2_FD_187400 | JGI IMG/M metagenome (GOLD analysis project Ga0209454, IMG submission 187400) | Marine gutless worms symbiont microbial communities from Max Planck institute for Marine Microbiology, Germany - Olavius geniculatus... | ecosystem: Host-associated > Annelida >...
CCGTGTTAAACGCAAATGTTCCAAATTCCACGTGCACGGACACTGGAGCAGCAGACACCTGACTTCATACCTCCGACACTGTGGCCGCCGAATTCGCCAGACCTCAACCCGGTCGACTACAGCGTCTAGAGTGTTCTGCATGAGAAAGTTTATCGCTTCAAAATTGCTGACATCGATGAACTCAAAACGCGTTTCGTGAACGAGTGGGCGCAGTTCGACCAGTCGATCATTGATGCCGCGATCAGCCAGTGGTGCCACCGTCTGAGCGCTTGTGTCCATGCACATGGGGCACACTTCGAGCACAAGTTCTGACAATTTTGAACACATGTGTTATAGGAACTTAAAGCACCTTTTGTTTATTGTGTGCTAATTAAGTCTTTAAAAGTTTATTGCAGATAACAACATTCGGCGTTATGTAGCAATTTGGAACATTTGCGTTTAACACGGTAAGGTGATGACACAAATTAGGTGAGGTGGAAAATAAGTGCACCTCGCATATATTTGGATCGTTTGCCATCTTTCTGCCAAAAATTATCAAAATCGGTGGAAATTTGACGCAGTTCTGACAAAAACAAATCTTAGTGCTTAGTTTTTTTTGGGACACGGTGTAGATATGATTTTGACTTTTTTCCACTCTCGTTTACCATAGAGGTTTATAACATTTTGCATCAAGCTGTTTGCTCACATATGATTGACTTTTATGTGACTGGTCAGTCTGGCTTATGGCGGTCCTTGTACTAAGCTACTGACGAGTTTTGACCTAACTTTAACTTAATGCCTATTTGATCTGACTGGCAGTGCCTGCCTGTCTTGGTATGTTTTGTAGGTGTTTGTTGCCGCTTTTGAGGAGTCAGTATACAAAATATTCAAGAGTCATCTGTCATCTTTTCCTAAACGTATGTGAACACATTTTCCTGTACACATTACTTTGTGTTTATTTAATAACTGTCATTGGAGTAGTCAAGACGATCGGACGTTGTTCATATTGCTGTCATTATTAGACAGCCATTGCGAGAGTTCACCCAGTTCATTTGACAAACGAATGTAGCACAAGCGCTGGGTGGCCATCTACCTTTGGACCAAGCCAATGAGCTTAAGCTTCAGATCCACTTAAACTGTTAACTATGGTGTGAAATTTGCCGTCGTCATTTATTACTGCTTAGCCTAGAAACTGATACTCATTCATTTTACCGTAAGATGGAGAGTAGAAGTTGAGTCGACCTGGTGGCTTTTATACGTGCCGAGATAATTTACCTGCCTGTAGATAGTCATTTAGCATTTAGTTTACATGTATTCCCTTGCTGTGGTAGCTTATTGTTAGTAATTTACTGGCGTTGGCTGATTGTAACTGGTGTAGAAAAGAAAGAGTTCTCTCCTGCAGCTTCCAACATCACTTTCCACGTACATGCTGTGGACAAGGCAACGGCCGAGGAGGTGAGAGAGAAGTTGAGAGAAAAAGCTAAAGATTTGATTCAAATGGTTGAAATTAAAGACAGCAACATCAAAAGACTCGGTAAACACTTGGTCAGCAAAATCATGTCTCTGGGCACAGCTGGTGTCGCTGTTGAAATTGGTAAGAACATTGTATGTTGCAAACAAGTTTTTTGGGGTTCTTTTTCTGAAAATTGGGCTTTGAAGCTACTAATATAGTTAACTTTTTTTGAGCACTCTGTATCAGTTGTTCTTGTTAGTATTTCTAATGCCACTTTGTACTGTTTTTATTTTATTTTTACGTATTGCTTATAAAGGTTATAGAGTATATATACTATAAAAATGTGCCACTTTTTATGTGTGTATCTTTAATACGAATTTTAATAATTTTTTGTATTGCGCAACTCTAACTATAACTCTGACATTTGGCATAATTTTGAAATAGAAAAAGTGGCTCATTGGTTACTCCAGTTCTGGAGAATGTTTACACTAATTTTTTGTGCTTTTGTATTTTTGAGTTATGGAGCCCATAACAGGTGGACAGGACAGGTGGACAGACAGAGAGACGGATGGACAAACAGGCATTTGACATGTAATGCGGCCTGTTAGGAGGTCTACAAATGTCACGATGGTGCCAGTAAGAAGTGTTGTTGCTGAGCGTGTGGTGACGGCAGTTATTCATTGCCAGCATGTTTTTGACAGACACGAGGGCCGGCTGTATCCGTCTGAGAGGTCGAAAAGAACGCGTTGAGAGAATGCAGCAAGCGGTGAAACTGATATTGGACCAGCAGCAGCAGCAGGACGAAACCAGCATCGAGCAGATCAAAGCGTCACGCGGCTCTCAAGCTTACCTGAGGCATCTCGCTACTGAAGAAACTGTTTGGTATCCAAGCTACTGGAAATGTGTGCGAAAAAGGACCGTCGAAACAAAGCGCAGCGTCAAGCGACGACAGCTCAACGTGCAGTCGTCGACGTACAAAGACATCGAGAATCTCGTACAGAAGACGTGGGCGGCAGACAAAGTCGGACAAGGTCGGGATGCGGCTGGTCTCGGTCACTGTGCTGTTGTTGTGAAGAAGATCTGGTCAGTGGAAAATCCAGTGCTCTATCGCAAGTACGATGCAAAGATGAAGGAATTGTGTCACCAGGCTTCTGCTGAGCGATGTCCGCCGCGTGTGAAAGGCTTGTGCGGCGAGTCTGACATTCTTACACACCGCCACGGTACGCCCTATGTGTCATGGTAGATCTTACCTGTTGTGGTAGATTTTCAAAGAAAGTACTCTGTGTAATGGTAGGTTCTATCTGATGCTCGGTAGCATCGTGCATGTTTAGTTAGGGTGGTAACTGCCCCCACCTAAATTTTAGTCTGTCGGAAATTTTTCTCTTTGTTTCCAATTTTTCAGCTAAAAATGCAAAACTTGGGACTCAAAATTTTCCATTCTGCGGGAATTCAGGAGGAAAAATCAGTGTTTGAATTGCCGGGGAGTGGGGGGAGGGTTGAACCCCCCAACTGTTTTCTCAACCCCTCTAACACACTGTCAAATTATGTACTGGGGGTCAGCTATATACTTTATACATACAATTTACATCATAATTTTGTTCGGGCTCCGACCATCGAAAAGTTCAACCCCCCAACTAATTTTTCACAATTCAAACACTGGGAAAAATGAAGACCACACGTTGGAAATTGGTCGCTTTTTGTTGGAAATTTTTTTTACAGTTACCTGCTCTTTGTTCAGGCTTTCAATCTGTGAAGCCGCTGTGATGTTAAAACTGTTCTTGAACTTGTTTGAACTGGTAAAAAGAAGGCCATAATGAAAAAGACTTGCTTAGTTTATTACAGTCAGTTATTCAGTGGCTCAGTGAAATAACTTCAGTCAAAATTACTGATTTGAGTTTTGTTAATTTCAGTTAGTTAAATCCATTAATTTATTTTGCTGTTTTAATAAATTTGAAAAAATAGATGGCATGCTTTATTGTTGTGTTAAATTTTGGTTTTGGCCTTATTGTTTGTGAGATTTCTTTAGGTATGTTATATTGTTACACATGTTAACTTTGCCTGTTGATGGACAGATTACGTTTATTTATTTTTATTAAGTTTTTTTGAGCAAAAGTAGTTGTCGGTTTACAGACGTGAAGACGTTGAGTGGGTATTTGGTCGATGAGGTCAATGAATGTTATCTGTTCCATGGAACGAAGTCAAATATCATTGATGTAATTGAGCATAAAGGATTCGACTTTCGGATCAGTGGTGAAAATGCAATGTGTGGCAGCGGAGTTTACTTTGCTGAGAGTTCTACAAAAGCTGATCAGTATGTTGGTAAGTCCATGTCTGCTTTAGCGAGAAGTATATTTGTCTGCTGAGTTGTAGAAAAAGTACGCTACCAAGCTCAGTACTTCATCAATCGTCATAATTATATAGGTCCGATTATCATAATTCTGCACTGTACGAAGTACGGTGGACTTTTTTTGCTCTAGTGATCACTGATGCAGGCCGGTACTTGTTTACCTACCCCAGAGGGATGAAAGGCTGAGTTGACCTTGGTGTCGGTTATGTACTGAGATGTCTGCAGTTAACAATCACTTGATAGCGACGCGATCGGGAGTCGAATCTGTGACCTTTTGATCGCAAATCCAATGTCCTAAAGTCATGTCTTTGTTTTTTTCGCAAAAATGTACTTGACTGAAAAATTGTAATTCATAAATAGGCCTTGAGGTCATTTTTGTATTTTTAATATTTTATTTTAACGGGCTTCCAGTCTCACTACTAGCCCGTGCATGGCCGCCACATATCGTGTCTGAATCCGGCCCTAGCTGTGCTGCAGCACAGTAGCGCTAGGCCATTGCTAGAATGGAAGATCTCCTTGGCTAGGCCTACTAGTGTGAAACTGTGTTCAGATGAGAGGGAGAGGCGTGTTGGCACAGGCAAGTCGCTGAAGATGTTCCTGGCCCGGGTGTTGCTGGGTCGTGCGTATGTCAGTCGTCAACCTCGCCAGTTCCGCAAGCCGCCGTGCACGACCTGCTACACTGACGACTGTGTCGACTCTCATCACCGCAGCTGTTTTGACTCAGTCGTCGCGACTCACAGAGATGCCGGTGCAACTCGTCTGCTGTTTCGCGAGTTTGTCGTCTACGATCTGGCACAGAGTTACCCCGAGTTCTTGATCAAGTACGAACGCAGATGAGACAGAACATTAACCTATTTTAAGTAATTTGCCTTAATTCGTTTATCTTTCTACCTTCAAACTTCGTGGTTCTTCATAACACTGAACTTTTTTTTATTGTGACTGATAAGGTAAGCTTTATAATTATGTGAAACAGTTTGTCAGCTTCGCAAGATCGTTTTTATATATGCTGAAAGTGAATAGTTTTCTTATCTATAGGTAATTATGTTCTGTATTTTTGTAAGCTTGTATTTACTTACCTTGGCCTAGAATGCGTGACTAATTGCCATTTTTTCTATGTGCATAATTGAAAGTGTGCACAGCCTGTTGAAGTCGGCTTTGAATTTTCAAAGAAAAAATCAGCTGTTCAAGTGAAACCTGGAAAATCGTCCATTAAAGGTGAAAGGTGATGTGATAGCTCTAGAAGCCCATTTTAGAGCTACGGAGCGTCACCCGCCGTATGGGATCTCACAGTATTACCTGCCACCCGACACAGGTGAACGCGCCTTGCCTTAACTCCAGCCAGATAGGCTGGTACTCGATTTACCTGCCCCAAAGGGATAAAAGGCTGAGTTAACCTAGGCGGCTGGTTACATAGCGAGATGGTTTACATGCTCGCAGATAGTCACCCGTCCAAGTACTAACCCGGCCTGGTGTAGAGCAACTTTGTTGATCGGAAGCAACATGTTACTGCTACGCAAAGCCACCAGCATCTATGGCTGTGCTTATGCTTTTGGTAGGCCTTAGGAGTTTCTAGTCTTTTTGTTTTTATTATGAATGAAATACAAGAACGACATGTATATAGCAGCTTGTTTTTTGATAAGTTTGTAACAGTTATATTATTGATGTAGCATTATACTTTATGGAAAACTGTAATATCGGTATTTTATAGCATTTATTTTCGGACAGCATACATATACATATTTTTGTATATTAAAACTTTGCTTCAATAGTTTTGATGGGCAAGTGGATGTGGAAAATTATTACATTGTACCATACGAATGTTGAGGTTGATATGATTGTGATATTCATTGTGCCTGCTGAACTTTGTAAGAATGTTTTTATCTACCACCACGTCACGTTGCCAACTTCTGTATTATGAGAACTAATTTGTCTGTGTTTATTATATGGTGATAATTGGTGAAGTCATGCATATCACGACTCCTGCTCTTTCCATTTCTAAGCTTTTACCCCGTTGGCACCCATTTATTTTCCACAAACAGTGATGAAAATTATTTTGCAAGTCACAAAAATCGCTGACAAATATCTCAGCCTTTCCACTCACAAAGATAGGCCTGTCTGAGTCTGACGCAGCACGCCAACAATGTTGCTGCAACATTTTTCCCTTATGGTCATTGTTAATTTGCTTACATTGAGAAGGAGAAATTAATAAATAGGCCTAAATGAACGCGAAGAGATAAACATATGAAGCAAATGCTATTCCAGTTCATTACATTACTGGTGTTGTTCTATTTCGGAGATTCGTACAGAAGTTTACGTTTTTGAAAGTCTGGTATGTTTGATACACAGTGATATAATCGATTTCAACAGACACTCGAATAATAAACCAACAACCCGGTAGGCGAGGTGGCTCGCGACGGCTAGCTCAAAGTTGTGAAAGCTCGTTTAAAAGCTGGGGCACTTGGCTATGGCGAATGCCGGACAGCGGTGCGGTGCCAGACGTGTACCTGAGAGTTGCAGTCCTCTGGTGTGATGTGGGTTGTCCAGTCCGTGGAGGCCACCGACACGAAGAAAGACGGACAGTTGTTGTGGGACAGTAGAGGCAGTTGGTTCTCTACAAGCGATCATTGATGACCACTGGTCTATCTTGCACGATTATGGAAATACGAGGCCTCAAAGGTATTGGGGTCACGTGACCATTGGATTTTTCCTACCCCAATTACTTTAACCTAGAACCGAACCGGAAGTGGATCCGATGCTCGGTTGCTGAGATATATCCGTCTAAAGATGCTGAGCTCTGGACGCCGTACGGACAGCACACTGTACACATCCACACATTTTCCATTTGTGAACGATAGGTTTTTGAAGTACAATTTGTTGGAGTTGGTTTTAGCTCGGATAAACTATGAGATTTTTTTGGCAAATGATTGCATGCTTGCACTGTAAGAAGTTATGTTTGACAACTTTTTCATTAAACGAATATGACGATGATGATGATGATGTCACGCTGAGCTATAATAAGGGCTAGTACCGGTAAGCTTACCGGTAAGCTGGCGCGTCGCGAGACAACAGTCCCGAAAAGGTTCGAACCATGGTTTGAACACAGTAAATATATACGCCTATATGCATTGTGCTTTAAACCATGATTAAAAGATGAACGATTGTTTAAGCGTTCTAGGACTTGCAGATCCAGCAGCAGCAGCCTATCTCCGTACTGAGAGAAAATAATAAATAAGGAATCACACTGCATCAGGACAGGCGTTGAGCTAGATTTATGATAATTAGGCCTATGATGATAATGACGTGTCTCGCAAAACAAAAACTGAAAATTAAAAATAAAACCACCAAAATACAAAACGATGAAATGACCCCTCACTAGCAAAAGTGATGATTCGATATCAGGATTTCAATTTTGGTACGATATCGATACGATATTTTGAAAATATCGCGATATCGATATCGATATTTTTAAAATGGTATGTGTGTAAATCTTATACAAGCACAAGAACAAGACGCGAACGTTGAGCAAGGCAGTTTGTTTTACGTAGATACTAAAATGTGTCAGTGAACTTAAAAATTAACTACAGACTGTCCTAAGTGTCGTTAAATTACGACACTATAGTTAGTTTGTTTCGGCTAGTTTGTCGTTTTCTCCGTTTATTCTCGTTATTTTGGTAATGCAGTAATAAAAATATAAATTTCTGCCGTATAATATCGCGATATATAAAAAAAATTCGATATTTTTCGACGATACGATACGATATATCGATATCGAAAATATATCGATATTTTCGATATATCGAATCATCACTACTCCACAGCTTACGTCACGCCGCGGGAAATTCTACCAAAATGGCGTGTTGAAATTGAAACTACAACGAATAAAATGACAAACTGATGTTCATGATGCACTGATGCACTGGACGCATTTGCTAAATAGAAATGCGCGACTATTACGTTTTCTGCCAGGGCAACTTTGGCGTGTGACACAAAATATCGTTTAACAGATTGTAGTTTCAATTTCGCCTTGTGGCAATTTCCGCGCGTATGGGAATACCGGTAAGCCTACTTGGCGTCAACAATCATGGTGAACTCGGTCACAGCTACGTCGATTTTAGTTTGTTAACTCATTGCTTTGAGTTTAATTGTGCGCATTGGTAGAGCGTACACGAATTGATGTCGTTACATATGTATCACGTCTTACATATGTCTTACTGGCGTGAAAGATGATAGGGGTGGAAATGAAACCAGCAGCAATGGTGTAATTGTAGCTACAGGTATAAGCTTAACATTTTTACAATTTTTAAGAGTGCAGTCAAGTTATGCGTTTGTTGGCTGCATTATTGTTGCCAGGTGTTTTGTTAGTTTCACAATTGCAGCTAGGAAAATACACTGAATACCGTAAAATTGAATGTTATTACAAAACAAATACTTTTAGATATCTCGAGGACAATTCAAGATTCAGTATTATTGTGACACTGCAACATTGTTGTTGAAGTCTTCTGATGATTGATTACGGTATATTAAGAACATCTTATGTAGGACCTATTGCTTGTTAGTTTATAATTGAGCAAGACACCTGTATTGTCTTGTGTGTCACTTTGAAGCAAAATTCTATTAATGTTTTCTATAGTCTTCATATTCGATAATATATTTATTGGCTATACTTTTGTTGCTATTTGGTTAGGCCTGTATGTGTAAATATTGTTTTTGGTGGAAATGTTTTGCATGCATTTCTGCATTACATTAATTTCTGATTAGTTGTCTGTTCAAAGTGGCTCGGTAGTCTAATGGTAACGTGTCGGACTTGTAATCCTGAAGTAACTCAGAGGCGCAGGTTCGACTCCGCACCGGGACACTGCCGGGTAACGACCTTAGGCAAGTTGTTCACACACATGTGTCTCTGTCACCAAGCAGTATAATTTCGTACCGGCTTTACCGCTGAGACGTAAACAGGCACTCCGCGCGATACACTGGCCCCGTGTCCGTGGTCTCGCAGTGCGAAAACTGGTGTCTGGCTGAGGGCCTTAGGAAATGGAGATCAGCGCCGCCATATGGGCCGTAAGGCTCGGGAAGGACTTTACGTTTTTTACGTTGTCTGTTCAAAGCGACTAAAGTTTGTTGGGCATATCTACAGGAGATGTAATGCGCAAGTGGTAATAATAATTATGTCTTCTGAACGAACACTGGTCATTCGAGGTATTCCGGCAACTTGGACTGCAACTGAAGTTGAGCTATTTTTCGACAATGGTCTTCACTGTTCTGATGGATGTGTGGAAAATGTCGAACTGTCCGCTGGTACAGGCACGGCTCTGGTGACATTTGAGCATGCACGTGGTAATTACTCAGCGGATTTCATCTCACTGCACACTAATTTTGGATTTACTGTTAAGTGAATTTAACACATGTGTATCACAGGCTGAACGGTAGTTCAAGCCATGTGTTAACGGCGACTTCTCTTTCGTATGGGAAAGCCAAAAATTCGACCCCCACAGAATCAGAATTCCTGATCTGATTGAGATGAAATTTGGCACGGTTGATTACGTCGGCTAGGTGACCTCTCACGCAAATTTTCATGTAAATCTGCACAAGGGGCGCTTCTCGGCAAATAGGTGAAATAAACGCAAAATTTTTTCTAGCTGTATATATACCTTTTTCAGAAACTCACCTACAGGTCAGACTCTTTGGCGGATTTTTGCCTGCGATGGCTCATACGACGCGGTCTGGGCTCGCGCAAGGATGTGTCTTTTAAGGGTTAAAAAATTTGAAATTAATATTTAACGTATTTATTCCAAAAATTCCAAAAAATTACAATGGAACCTATGGGGAAAATTAAACAGTTCTTAAAACGGTCATAACTTTGGCTGTTTATAAGATAGAGTCGTAATTTTTGGTTCTAAGGTATGGTTTTTGGGAATGGCGAATCTAATGATGTTATTTAATTTTACTCCGGGCCTTTCCTAGTTGTCATGGCAACGAAATTTGGGACAAAATGGGATATGAATCGGCTTGTGTAAGAGATATCTGCGAGATTTTTGCGTCTATAGGAGGTGGGGGTTTTCGGGATGGGCCATTGAATGCTGCCAATCGCATTTTAGTCCCCCTACCCCCGTTGCCATGGCAACGAAATTTGGGACAAAATTGGCTATAACTCGGCTTGTGTACAAGATATCTGTGAGATTTTTGTGTCTATGTGCCATGGAAGTTTTTGGGGATGGGCCAGCGAATGCTGCCAATCGAATTTTACACCGACTGACCCTTGTTGCAATAAGAACGAAATTTGGGACAAAATGGGCTATAACTCGACATATGTACAAGATATCTACGAGATTCTTGCATCTAACAAGGGTTCTGAGGGTGGAGCAAATAAATAATTTTAATAAGTCTACCATGGTTGACTTTCGTTGCATTGGCAACGAAATTTGTAGAATTTTTGCCAAAAATTGGCTAGAACTCGGTTAATTACGAGATGAGTTCAGACTTTAGTTTGACTCGACTTTATAGACGTTTGTGGTCGGCCATTTTACGCAACGGTCGAATCTGAAGCGCAATATCTTTGTAACTGATCACTAGTAGGAAAACAGTATTTTAGTAATAAAACAGCAAATATAAATGTACAAAACATCAGTTTATACACTTGTTATTCAGCAGCACATTGACACACAGTCAGTGTGATGCGGGCAATATCACCTTTTGTAATTATTGCTGTTTTCGATGTGCAAATACTTAAATGTTGCCATTAACAAGTGTATAAACTGATGTTATGTACATTCATTAGAGTTAAGCTTAAGCGAATTGAAAGCCTAACTGCATTTTAATGTGTCTATCCTGTGTGTGAACTACATTACGTCTTATAAACATATCAGATAAATTAAAATCAGATCAGCAAAGTGAATTTGTATTTCTACATCATGTCACACAAGCATAACATATAAATTAAATTTAAAACCAATATGTTGATAATGCACTTTTTAGCTGACTGAAGCTATTTAGTTGTTTGATTTTAGGTAAGTGTGTCTGATGTTTTACTGCTAAATGATAACAAATAAAGTTAAATGAAAATATTTTTTCTCTGGAATATGTGTTACCTTCAGTATGTTGAAGGCTCTGTACGTAGAACAGTTATCTATTACTGGTAATTATTATGGGGCCGTCTTTCCTAGAAGGAGGCCCCATCATGTATCGATCCTGTCCGTTTGTCCGTCTGTCCTATGCCTACTTCTTTTTACGTATCGTTTTAGGTACATGAGCCTTAACTCGTACGGAAAGCGAAATTCCCATAGTAAAGATACTGCAAGGACGGCCCCATAGCGGGCGGCCCCCTACGGCCGCACCCTCTTATTATAGCTGTATCTGTTGAACTGCTGAAGAACTTAGCATATGCTTCATGTGTATCGCAGCTGTGGAGTATCTGTTGGAGAAGAAGCAGTTAAAGTGGCGTGATTCTGTGCTACGCTTTGCACCGAAGCCTCATTCTCGTCATTCACCTGCTCACACAGGTGTGCTATCAGCACAGACTGATGAAAGCATGACTGCACGGATGAGGTTCACTGATGAGGACGAGGAACAATTTTACGACACTGTCACCAAACTGACTTGCAGTGACAAGGAAAGTCCAAGCTCAGTTGTCAAGAAAATGATCCCATCTCAGCATATGGAAGCTGCTGGCGGAGCCTTAGCATGGCATTGGCCAGAGACTGTGTGTGAAGATGTGAGTGGCAGGAGTATTGCAGAAAAAGAAACCGTTTTCCAGGATCCATCGCCACACACCAGTCATCAAGCTTCATTGGTCAAACCCAACGTAATCAAAGATGCTAGCCATCCACTAACTGATGCGGGGGATCAGCAGAAAATGGAAGTAATCACTCGTCAAATTTCCGCACTGCCATCGCAAAAGCTAAAGTTTCTGAAGAAACTTCTGAAGAAGAAGAAAATTTGTAAGCAGTGCTCAGTAAAGGTTGATCTTGCGGACGAAACGGTGACATTGAGTGGGACTGGAGAAGATATTTTGAGCGCTGAACTTGCTGTATACGAAGCACTAGCCAGTGCAAGTGAATGCTGTTTGAATATCTCCGAAGCTCTCGGTCATTTGCTTACCTCGCCAAAGGGCCAGCAGTGGTTTGACGAAGGCTGTGAGCGAGGCTCATTTTTTGGCATATGCTATGTTCACAATTCAGTCACTAAGCTCCTGACAGCCGATGATGGAAATTTAAGTGATATCAGAAAGTGGTTGAGTGATGCATTGCGCAGTGAAAGAGTGTCATTCACACCTCATCACGTGGCGTTTTTGCGGACACGTGAATGGTTGGACTGTGTTCGCAAGTTGACCGATTCGCATCTACTCGTGATTACTGAAGATGCGTCTGAGATAGTAATTCTTGTTGAAGGTCCAACTGATGCGGTGAAAATGGCCGTCAAGGAGATCAGTGATTTGCTGAACAGAGTATGCCATGTGAACAAGAAAATCTCATTGAAGCCAGCAGATTTTCGAACTCTGGCATTTCATTGTACTGATGTTGTCAACAAAGTTCAGGAGTTAAGGTTAATGTGATTTTGCAAAATATTAGATAAATCAATTTTTGAATAAATTAATGCGTCGTTGCTTTCTTTAATATTTGTGCTTTCTATTTTTTAGATATAGTACATCAGTGTCAGTTTTTTTTCACTTATGTGTGGCTTTGGTCGATCAACTTTGGTTAGATCAGGTTTATATCATATTAAATTGGGTGCATTACCATCTAAGTGTTTGACACTTTTTGCAATTGTACTGGTAAATGAATGAAAATGTACTTTTAAAATGTACTTTTGTGTTACAGTGCAGGAATGGTTAAGGTTGTTTTTGAGACTGAGACGAGCACAATTAATCTGACAGGCCCATCTGCAGCAGTAGATGCAGCTTTCAGTCATCTTCAGTCAAACTATGTTAGTGCCATCTGCCATGAGTGTCTGGAGTTGTGCTTTCCAGGTAGTTATTAGTTTTTGTCCAATCTTTTGATTTTCAAGTTTTTCGGTGTTTTTTACTGTTTACTGGTTTACAGGAAGTCCATTTGGCCTGCAATAAGTACTACTATGGTAATTTCCAAACAGTAGCTTTTGGGAATCCACTATAACTTGGAGTAACTGCATGAAAATTGGCCAGTTAAATGCAGAAATTAACAACAAATTTGAGCTAATGCTCATGAGACGTGCGAAAGCATATAGCAGTTCCTGTTTGGAAGCTGTCAGTCTATCTCCAGCCATTTCGTCGCGACTTTTAATTTGATGCCCTCGTGCGCAGGTTGCCTTGAACCTAGAAAATCAAGACTTGGACCATTGAAATCTGCGTTCAGTACTGAAAATTTCATACGCAGCTTGTCCATGTTTATCTCAATTGGTTTTGGCGCAATTTCCTCTTGAAATGTGTCTCGCAGCCTAAAATCGCCAAAAAATCCATAAAAACCCCTATTTTGGCGTTCAAGGTCATTCAAGGTCATTGAATTTAATGGCAATCGAGAGCTATTGAACGACTTCCTATTAGTGATTAATAGTAACCTAGGCCATATCTCGCACCGTTATTGAGATACAGCGACTTATTGGCTAAAAAAACGAAAAAAAATTTCACCCCCTCTCATTTAGCGCCCTCGTTCGGGGTGACCCCTTTCGAATTTATGGAAAAGCTTTACGGTTCCTGAAACTAGAGTCTTTCAGGCAGCCGAAGATGAAGATTTGGTGATCCTAGCTTGCACCGTATTTGACTGATCCACCCATGTGACGGATGGACAGACAGACGGACGGACAGACAGAATTGCGATGGCTAAGACGAGCTGAAAGCAGTAGCTGCTTTCGCGCTTAAAAATAGTTCTTGTGTAGATTGTAGAATTTGGTTTTGATATTTTTCTGCAGGTTTAACAGTTGCAGACTTTAAAGATTCAGATTTAATCGAAGCCATCGAGTACAGAAATAAGAGTGGCATTGACGTGTCAGCAAAACAACGTCAGAAGTAAGTTTCCGAAAAAGTTGCTGTTTTGGTTTGCAGTAGCTGTCAGTTCTTATGTAAACTTTGTCTGAGAAGAACCATGTTTGTATGCTTGGTCTTATATTTTAATTTTGTAGCGACTGATTGGTTTTGCAGACTTGAGTTGATATTATTAATAATAATAATATTAATAACAATAATAATAATGCCGAATGTGGTGGATCGCCTGTGCATGGTAGTTGCATGATAGCGCCACGGCCGAGACGTGTTTGTCGAACGTCAAACGCCGGTCTAGAAGGACTCCCGAGTACTTTGATGTCATCGGCTACAGGCAGATCGACACCAGCGTGCTAGCTATTACTGCCTTAATAATAAATGACTTAATATTTACTGGTAAGCAGTATATGAATGTGTACTAGTCATCATTACTATTCTGCAGTCGGCATTGTGATGTTTTGACCTTGGTTTGATGTGGCACACTAGAATACTGTTTACCTACTTATACATACATATGTCTCATTGTACACAACCTAACATAACGTGCTACGTTTGCCAGATTACGCCCCCATTGCAACATGACTGCATTGTGACAAAGGACAGGAGACGCCTGAATATTTTGCTTTTGCTATGGCTAATATGGTAAGCAGAAGCGGTGATGAATGCATAGGCGTTACAGATATTTGTCATTGCTGTATGAGTTTGTTGGAATCTTACTTATTTTTGGGACATTTTTTCTACCTATGAGGTGTCAGTTTCATTGCAGTAAACATGCTATTAATAGCAATTTTATGCAGAATATGCCCAGTAAGTGCCTAGATTGTAAATTTTCCGTGGTGGATTGATTGCGTAGTTTTAGTCACCACTAAGTTAACTAACTGCTTTTTCTTAAAACTTTTTTGCCTAGCAGCTAGCTTTTGTGTGACAGCATTTTATCGTTATTTGTTCACATTTTTCACGTACGTTGCTGCAGTTTGTTGAGATCTCGTGTGGTTGCTACTGCTGGTATGTCATCTTCAGCTAAATCTTCAATTCGACCACTAAGAGAAAACATAGTTAATGTGAAGGTATGTAAAATGTTATCTTATCAGTCCTGACTTTTACCGAACATTACTTTGACTGTTAGTGTCTTGCCTAAATTATCGTTTTTTTCTCATGTTAGCTTTTTTGCAGTTAGATATTGATGTGCAACCACACATAGTGTAAGTGTCATATAATTGCTATTTAAAGTGTTTTAAGATGTAACACATAGATAGTGTTAAACTAATCTTGCTGCAATCTCAAAGATGCAGCACCTGGTTTAAAAATGAGTAACTACAAAAAATAGCTGGGTTAAGAAGTGGAGTAAAGGTGCTAGTAATAGTTTATTATCAATTATCTAAGTAAGCTTACTGTTTGCAGGCAGATGTGTTGGTGAATCTGGTTGCGTGTGACTCGCATGACTTGTCCAAGAATGGCGCTGTATCTTCTGCTTTTCTCGAGGCTGCTGGGATGCAATTGCAGCAGGTAGATTTCTGCTCTTTGTTCCTGTTTCTGTATTTTTTTTGTCAGGCTGTATACAAAAATGGTAATTTTAGATATCGAAATCAATGCTGCATCTTTTTTAGTGATTTGCCTGACCATGCGTTTTATCTTTTGTGTTTTACGTTTAGGAGTTTTCAAGTCGTCATTTTCCAGTCAGATTTGGCAAAGACGTGACGGTTACATGTGCATATGGGTCCCTCGAGGCACGGCATGTCTACCATGCGGCCGTTAGGAGATACCGAAATCAGCACAGTGTTGAGGTAGGTCAATGATAATTTATTGCATTTTGCAGTTGTTACCTCCGCCAAGGAGGTTATGTTTTTTGTCGGACTTTGTTTGCTTGTCTGTTTGTCTGTCTGTGTGTGAGCAAGTTAACTCGAAAAGTTATGGACGGATCTTTCTGAAATTTTGACGGTATGTCGGGCATGGCATAAGCTACAAGTGATTCAATTTTGGGGGTGATCCGGCAGGAATCCTGGATTCTGGATCACTTTGAAATTTTCGTTACCATTGCGTTAAAGGGGGCATAAGC
>Ga0209454_1001178_pt1 | contig 15778 bp, 9 predicted proteins | sample WorMetHERISLAND1_2_FD_187400 | JGI IMG/M metagenome (GOLD analysis project Ga0209454, IMG submission 187400) | Marine gutless worms symbiont microbial communities from Max Planck institute for Marine Microbiology, Germany - Olavius geniculatus... | ecosystem: Host-associated > Annelida >...
CCTTAATGCTGATACCAACTACCTATTACCAACAGTATTAAGGTGAGGTGGCCAAAACTATAGTCATTTACGTGAAGTTTCTTTATGATGCTGCGTGTTAAACGTAATAAAAATCGGCCAATGTTTCACGGAGTTATTCAAAAAGTGAAGTGACACAAATTTTTTTGAGACACGGTGCAGTGCTTTGTGAGATCGCTGGTTACGCCATCTATAATGATGCGGGTGATTTGACCGGCGATGCATGGACGTGCAGCTGCTGCAGCAGCAAGCGAGTGACCGCTCGTTGTCAGTGTCTGTCCCATGCCCTGCCCACTGTTGATCCGAGCACCGCATGCGACCAAACGACAACGACGCGACGACGACCAGCTAGTCGCAATTCAGTCGCGAGCCAGTCGTAAAGGTCAGTACTAAGCGAACGAAATAAACTTACCTGAATTCAGTTGTGTCGCCCGGACTGTGTACGAAAAGCGAACTCACAGTTTAGTTTGTTTTCTTCTTTGCACACAACGACTTAGTTGCGAGCCAGTCGCAAGTTAGTCGTAAAGGTGTCTTTATCTTTTAATCATGGTGCGCACTAAGCGAGTCAACTCAGCTGAACTAAAATTTCAGTTTAGCGCATTGCACGGACTATATACGAAGGAAACGTCGATGTAATTAGTTCTCGTCGCTTGTACACGACGACCACGAAAAAAAAATACGACGCCGATCCACCAGTCGCTAGTGAGTCGCGAGACAGTCGTGACGACGACCAGTTAGTCGCGAGGCAACCGAGTCACGTATAGAGAGTGACTGTAGTAGCAACGACAGATAGGCGTGTTGCGGTGAGCCATCTACAGTAATCTATCATTTAAATATTACGCCTATAGTCAGCAAAACATGCACACATCACAATAAAAACACACAAAAACATGCGATACAGAGTGCTACAATATGTTGTACGCTTATTTCATGTGAAACTTATTTGCGGAGATGGCCGGATAATGTTCATTTTACTTTCTGTCCTGTGTTTAAAGTTATCCGGCCATTACGCGTAGGTCTATCTAAGCGTCGCAAAATATCTCAGATAGGCTACACAATAACAAACACCAGACATAAGATAAACTACTACAATAATATGTTGTACGCTAATAACGACAACGACGATAACCTGCGGTTGCAGTACACACCGCGCGATGTACACAGCGACAGATAGGCGTGTGACGCTGCGGCGAGTGTCAGCGACTGTGGTGATTGCCATAGCGCTATAGCTGTTGCATTGCGACGCATATAGCCTCTCATCAGCCATAGACTCAGTAGTCTACAGTGTATTTATTATACGTAGTGCGACCACTGACAATAGCCAGCGACAGACGAGTTATTGTATAAGCATCAGCAACAACGGCCAGCCGACATGCTTGCCACCAGGTAAGCCATATTATTAATCCAGTCTATAATCAAATAAGTATTTACATGTGAGTGTGTAAGCAAATTTTAAGACCTGGACGTCACAACGTCCAATCTACAGTGTCTGTTTTCATGTCTATTTTTCAATAATAAACTGCAAATTGACGTCAGAATCTGTATTCGAATGTTTTTTAGTCCAATAACACCCGCTGACTGTCGCGTTTTTGCATATTTCGTTTCATGAAGACGTATTGTTTCGCATTATGTTAATTTTTTGCTTGAGTTTTCTTGTAGGCTTACTGCATGACTTCCAAATTTTGTACACTGACGTCCAAATTTTTTTAGATTGGAAGTCATGACGTCTTGAAAATTCAAATCTGTCGAGAACCCGGCGCTCCAGTTTCGCTCCAGCGCTGATGGTGCGTCACCATGGTGACGACGTCTATATGACGTCACATCTCTGCTGCGTTTTAAAGGTGTGGCTGCAAAATTTTACAAAAAGTGAAATTTTTTAAAAGGTACGACACCTCAGCGACATCTCACCTAGCCCATGTTCAGACCACGTACGACACGGGTCTGCGTGCAAAATTTCGCCGAAGTAAGCCGTGCCGTTACAAAGTTATTGGCGATGGCAACTCTCAAATATAGTATAGATAAATTTAAAAATACAAAGTATAAAATACAAAGTCCAAAATACAAAATGTGCCACAAAACCCAAAGCATCAATGTACCGAGAATCAGTCAATAACCAATCGGCGAACTGTAACACTTTCGCTGGAATTTGCAATGCTAATTTTGACTGGCGTTCTAACCCCCAATGTGAGACGGCCGGAGCTTCTGTCACAATGTTGCTTGGCGTCACACGAGTGTTTGTGCTTCATTCTCTTTGAATGAACCGGTAACTAATAAATTATATAAATTTATCAAATTACAACCTTTAATTAGTTTTTTGTCGGCTTTTCGGCAACCACTGCTGCCTTCGTTCGAACGACTGTCCGCCAGATGTCGTTGTGGCAGTCAGTAAATTGCCAGGAAGTTGATAGGACCCTCGTCTGGGTTTATTTGGCGGGCAGTCGTTCCGACGAGGGCAGCAGCGGTTGCCGAGAAACTAATTGAAGTTTATAATTGGTTGAATTTACATAACTTATTAACATCTCATTCTGTACAACAACTTTTAACAGGATGCATGAGTTTGACAGACGGACAGACAGACGGACTGGCCGGATTAACGCCAAATCGGGCCGGATGCTGTTATTAAGGTAAAGGTTTATTTGTTTTTGGCATTCAAGACTGAACAAGAGCCCCCCTGAGCGTGATGATTCGGGGTGAAATTTTGACAGATTATAACCAGCTCACAATGTCCTCATCGCATCCATGTAAAGACACTAACAGGGCACCTACGCCTGCAGTGCTAGGTAAGTTCTCGGCCTCTGTCTGTCATAGCCCAAGCTACAATAAATTCACAAAAAATCGAAGTAAGTGGGGAGAGAACTTATAGCATATTCTAGCAAGTTCTGCTGCTGTTGCAGTAGCTGCTTTATGAAGTGCTCTGCAAGGCATCATTTTTCTTGCAGCGCCCCGCACAGACCCAAGTTCACTAGGTGCGTCCCATCCTGCAGAGAAATTATGCAATCAAGTACCGGTGCAAATTTTATCTGTCTATTATGTGATAATATGCAATGCAAAACTGAATACTAAACCACTCGTCTTTTGGAATGTAGTTATTTCACTCTAACATCATAATAACGAATAAGTCTAAAATACTGTGAGTATAGCTTTGAGTATAGACAATACAAAGTGCAGTAGCATAGCGGCAAGCCCCCAAATTTTAGACTATCGAAATACATACTTTGAAGCTCAGAACTCCCGTTTGAAAAAATTTATAGGCAAAATTACAATTTTGGACATTCATATCTGTTTTGTCGAAAATTTGCAGCTATCTGTTGAGATTGAAAAATTACAACTTTATTTTGACCCACGACACCGCTGGTAAACTAGATGGACGATAGAAAAATAGCCGCCTCCTTTTATGCGGCTGTGTTTACACAGAACTCAGCCATAAAGCGTGTAACAGTGACATTCCAAAATAACCTTTACGCTTGTACGATTGATCGGGGCGGTGGGGCTGGCTGCACCACGGGTCCAACTGTTACCTGGCGCAAATAGTGTGCGATCGCATGCGTGATGCGTCGAGGTATCATTAGCTTGTGTCAATCAGCTGCCACTTCGAGATTGTAATTTCTATAGTTTCGAGTCTGACTTGTGTAAGCAGCCCTATACCTTTTCATTCAATACTCTGTGTGGAACGCAACAAGCGTTGTTTGGCGTGGCGACATTAATTTCACCCATCGGAAGCTCATTACTACTCAGCAAACTACGTTTACGCCGACTATCTAGCATCACTACGCCTGACGTGTGAGGTGGTATGTCTGCCGGCTGCATGGTGGTTCTCACAAAATTGTTGATGCAAGTAGTAGCTTATTACGCCTCGGTGGCCTATACACCTCTTGTATCTATCATCAATACGATCAGCATCATATGAGCCTATATGCCCCGTCGTGTCCCTAGGGTTAACACGACGTGTTATTTGACAAGTGCTAACGACCGGCGCTTGTTGTTGCACACAACCCAGGTCCCTGAAACATCGCGGAACGTTCGATCGCTTGCGTCGCATGGGTTTATCCGTTGCGCTGCCGACCGTATGACGCGAGTTCGGCAGAGGCTCTGCTGATACAAATTTGGAGTATGACATTTTGTAGGTCATCTCGTAACCTGCAAACAAGGTCTGTCTAAACACCGCAGATTACCACAGATCAGCTGAGATGACAGAGTTGATTAGGGTTAGGGTTAGGGTCAAGAGTTTCATTTTGGCTGATCTGTGGTGATTTGCGGTGTATAGGCAGACCGTGTCTTCTTAGGTCTCCCCTTCTTTTGTCGTTTTTTTGTTGGAGTCGTTTGCACTGCTGCACAGTGACTACAGAGTTTTGCCATTGGAAGACGTATAGATGACGTGACCAGTGAATTGTCTTCGTCTCATGTCTACTGAAATGTGCGGATTGTTTATAGTTTTATTCGTTGCCGTTGTTGCTACTATCCATCAGAGATAATATGACGTTCGTTGTAACAGTTTGCTTTAGCCATTCTGAAAATTCGCAGAATTCTTACTTGCATGTAGACTAGTAAAACAACATAGTCGAAAGACGTTGCAGCAAGGCGCTTTTTTCGTACAAGAATGACGTTGCGTCAGTCGCTGATGGTGTCTATGGACGTGTCAAATTAGACGTATACACCGGTTTGCTATTAGCCGATCACCAAGTCAGAATCGATGAAATCTGCTCTAGTGACTTGCTTTTCTTATGTTAGTTGCTGTCCGGAGCGTTTAACGAACAGTATTTGGTGTGGCGGAGGTTATTCTAGTTTTTTGTCGTTAATATTTTTAAGGTAATGTAGCAACGTGTTTTGGAGGTTTAGAAATTGCTTTGTTGCAAATTTTCTGCAAAGTAAGGTGGTAAAATGTTTTACATTTTATCAACGTCTTTTAGCGTATTGATAATGAGAATTTTTGTCCCCGAGTGTATTGCTAATATTGTATTAGCTTGCTGTCTATACGAGTTAAGGTCACAATTTTTTAATTTACGTTGTAAGGTCTTTCTGTAATACAGCAGCATTTAGTTACAAGAAAAAACATCCACACAGTGTAAATGGTAACCATAAGCTAAATTTGACCGTTGGTAGTCAACGACATTGACCGGATATGAAAAAACTAGCATCAAAGTAATTTGACAAAAGGCGAAATCACTTTGTCCGTATTTATCAGGTGGCAACATAAGACTGACGGTTTGATTCCAAATCTTTCCTTTTGTTGCACTGTTTGGGAGTTAAGAACCTCTCTCTGACCCAATAAGTCACTGGACCCAGAAGCGTGCCTGCCAAATGGCACCTAAATCCGCCGAATAAGACAGACGATATAGGCGACAGAGAGACAGACAGACAGACAAACAGACATGCTACGGAGAAACGTGTTGGCATAGGCGGAAGCGCCTGCGCTTCAAGAAGCAATTCCGCCTAAAGAAAAGACACGTTACGCAAAATAAAAATAAGTTCACCTAGGCTAATATCCTTCCACAAGCTGCGGAAACCGTCATAAAATTTTATCTTCACAAATATCGAATGGTTTGTTGCAATATGTTTTGTCGCCGTATAGCCCGGCTAAACCCTTACCCCACTTTGGTCGGCAGTTACGCCCAGTGTCACTGACTGGGTCGTGTGGTAATCAGCATCGGCAGCGGCTGCGGCAGCAGGCTGTTGTGTTTTGACGGTATTATAGCGGGCGGGCCGGGGAATGAGATATGAGATGCGATGGAACGCGCTGGAACGGCTGCCGTTTCACGCGGTTGCTGCGGCTGCTGCTGCTGCCGCTGCTGTTGCAGTCAACACACCGAATCGTCTCCTGTGGATCGCTATAACACGACGAAATGTGCAGACAGGTCAGTAAATGGTCACGAGTATGTTATAGGGTTCAGGTCCGAGTTTATGTGTTTTTTGAAATTGGCTGAAAAAAATAGTTTATAGTTAATTCATGATGACAACATGTTATGGACTGTGTGTTGTGTCTGTTTCAAACTTTTATTTTTTTTTGGGGGGGGGAATGTTTTTGCTAAATTTTAGCAAAATCGAACGGCATTTAAAAAGATATTTTAAAATAAAAAGGGGGCGTGTTTGTGCATGGGCGTAAGTGCATTCTGGTGAAGAATTAAAGATAACGTTGTGTGGCAAGCTTAAAGCTTACAAAAAAAGAAATGCGGTTTAAAGACGACGGAAAAACTTGGTTGAAAAAAGCAAAAGCTTACGTATACTTGAAGATTATCTCTGTTACACACAAAGCAAAAGGAGGTTATAATTTGACCATTCTGTGACGTTACCTATGTAGTTTTTTTCAGCAACAATATATACGGTAACATCGAGGTTGTTGTGCAACTGCTGCTGATGCAAAACTATTAATTTCCCGTATGTCGAATAACACTTTTGCGCATGCAATCTTAGGCCTATAATCATGCCATCAGTCGTCATCGATCATCATTATGGGATAATCACTCAGAGCTTAAAAACTTTCCCTTAAATCCTTTCAATCACAGACCCAATGGACTACTTTGACCGACTACTGGACTTTCTATAGGATTATCTTCTGCTTGTCTGCTACCTTTCCTACTTATCATTTTTTCGCTTTATTCGCAATTGTACGTTGATTTAATCCGAAGTCTGCAGACTAAACCACATCGTGCCAGAATACGATGTAAATCTTATATTAAAAATTTAAAAGATTATCAGCAAAATTATTATGCTACAAACTCGAAAACGCCTCCATTCGGCGACAAAAAAAATAACAGCATATAAACTGTACATCAATTCAACCAAGTAGAAATATAACGGCGACTAAAAGGTTACTATAGGCTTTGATTATAATCGTATCTCCTGAGGAAAAAGCAATATAAGTCCGATCCTGGATATCGTTATGGGAAACCTGCAGGTGCAATCTGACCTTTACGGTCCCAGAGCGTACTCTAGTCAATCTCGTAACTAAGTCGACAGAATGAATTGGATGTTAATATTACTCAGGCGGCATTTATAATATAAACATGGCTGCGGCGTCCCGTGGACATATTGCCTATCGTCAGTTGATCGCACGATGACGTATAATGTATTTAGCAGCCGTAAGGATGAGCTTCTATCTCCACAACTTTATGATCCTGTGGTATGTTACCATCCCCAGTTGGCAAAATATTGAAGTGGTTGTAAAACATCCACAACAGTAATATTGCGCGATCCGAGAAAGGTTGGCTTGGACTCAAGATTTACCGGCCAGAATACGGCAAAGGCGTTTCCAATACGTTGGACACATCGTTTAAATGGAGCTGTAGACCGAAAGGAGATGCCTCCAACTAGCATCAGAAACATAGATGCATGGAAGAAAAGTAAAGAGAACCCAAAGAGAAGATGGCTAAATGGGATAAAGGAGGACGTGGAATCACTCCACATGATAATCCAGGAAGCCACACGGATTTCACAGTTCACAAGACCGACGAACAACCCGGAGAAGGATCTAGAAGGGCCTGCCGTTGCACGTCTCTCGAGGATAGCAAGTCAAGTAAGTAAGTAAGTAAGTAAGTCAATATTATGCGCTTATCGTTTTAAAAGATATTTTTGTAAGATAATACGGTAATGATTTTTGCGCATCTGTCTGTTTGTTGGTTCTTAGGCTGCAGGCTATATAGCGACCTTTATTCTCCGGCAGCGTGTCTGCAGCTGCCTGCGTCTGCGCGTCCGTGCATCTGTCCGCCGTGCGTCTTTCTGTCTGCGGCTCGATGACGTTGATTGTTAAAAAAGTAACGATTAATTGATTGCAAGAAAAGAATATTTTTGGATGGAAACCACCAGTCAAAATTTTCATTGCGAATTGAATCAAACCGTGACAGCTAGCGCAAAGCAGTCGCTATAGATAGCTTACAGGAACATAGCAACTCCATAGTACTTGTATGCTTATCTGCCACTCCCGAAAATAACCTTCTCGCAGCAATTGCGATGCATCCAAATTACTGTGGCTCGTATTTTTAAACCGAGTATTCTACCTTCCTTCAGTGGATGAATGGTCCACTTGACGCAAACCGTAGACCTCTAGCCAGTCGCAGACCACTTCGGACGACGGTTTTCATGCAGTTTACTGATAGTCGTGGTTCGTCGTTTCATGCTAGTGGCTGTACATCGTATGGCTAATACTTGTCGCTGTGCTAGCCACCGGCACCGGTTCGTAAAACACGACACCGCCACTTGCAAACTGACTAGCCACGGATAACAAGCACCGCACCGCTCCGCGGAATACGCTATTCGCATACTAGGCCTAGCCTCTCCAAAGAGTATAGTTCGAACAGTGTATTTCTAATTATAGCATTGCAATAATTGTACTAAGTTTAGTCGGTTAATTAATTTGCTAGTGTAGGCTTACGGTTGTACGTGCTAAGTTTAGGCTACAAGAAATTAGACAGAAACAAAGCCACATCTTACCCAGTGGTGGACCAAAACTGTGGACACAGAGATAGGCCCTCTACGTGCACCTCAATACGTCGCCTTAGACGAAGAACGAAAGCAAAGGAATATATAAGTAATTTTGTAAAAAGCGCAATCGCTGATCGTTGCTGCCGCTGGTGCGTTATTTTTTAGTAGATCGGAAGCAATTGCATGTTTAAGTTAGAGGGTTCAATCCCCAAATCTTTTTCCCCCAAGGGCCAATGTCTGACAATGTGTCATTGCACCTCACAAATGTACCCGCCTCTCACCCCAGTCTGCAGTGTTATTTTAACCGCCCATGATTCTTACTCCGGTTAAGCGTGACGATTGAAATGCGTTTCGAGTCTGTTTGTAACTCTTGCGTCCCAGGCAGAACACACCGTCGATTATGGTCATAAGATAGGCAGGTTTCAATGCGGTTTAAAGTGTATTATGCCTTGTTATATACCCGCATAACACACTCTAGACCGTGATGAAACATAAATAATCTGTTAGTGTCCGGTCGATGATTCAAATAAAATAAGTAAAAAAAAGTAAAGATGGCGTATAACTTTTAATAAAAAAACCTTTCACAGAGCTACGAACGTTACCTGCCATATGGGATCACACACGACACAGGTGAACACGCCCGCGTTAACCCCAGCCAGACAGGCCAGTACTCGATTTACCTACCCAGGAGAGATAAAAGGCTGAGTTGACCTTGGTGTTGGTTATTTACCGGAATGGTTTACTTGTCCGCAGACAGGTCACCCATTCAAGTAGTAACCACTTGATAATGTCCCGACCGGGAATCGAACCAAGGATTTTAGATCGTTAGTCCGACACCCAACCGTTACATCACCAAGCCACATTTTAGGAATACATAGGAATTATAAGAATAGTAATATTCTGTTCCGTGCAGCTCTAGCATAGCAGGAGGCAATGCAGCACCGAGGCCGCGGTGTGCTGCGGAGGTCGTCTTGTTAATCAACTCGCTGATAAAACAACTGATGCATTACTGCAACTGCTGCTGCTACTGCTGCTGCTAACTGGTTGCTAAGTGACGGTTGTTGATACGTGGCGTGGCTTGGCTCTTAGATGATTGTTCGTTCCTTCACTCCATGTTACTGTAGCAGCACTGCAGCAGTCGGACTAGTTTCAGTAACTCGGTATAACTGGAAAATCTTCTCTGTCGATTGTGGTGAGCTAATTGACATGCTGTCAGCTGTCGGTCAGAGAGTTGAACCATGTATTATACAGAACTCGACTGAAACAGGCGTCCTGGTTGACTGAATAGCAGCCTTAAGTTCTAGGTACACTTTCTTCTATTTGTTGTTCGACTTGCTGCCCAACAAGCCCACGACAAGTGAAACTAGTGGACTTTCGTCTTAAACGATGCATCTGTCTCTGTCAGTGTTGGAGGTCTGGCGAATTGAAACTACACTGTGAGGCATAAAAACACACCATAATTTATCGATTGTAACTTGAAGAAAAATAATCAGATTTTGATAATTTTTGGTATGAATATTTCTAACACAATTGGCCATCAAATGATCTGTTATGTTCCCACTTCACTGAGCGTCTGTTTTTGCACTACCTGGGGAAACCAAAACAAGCAACATATTGCATTTTCATTCAATGCAATATCATTATTTGATTCGATCAATGTACATTTGGCACGTTTTGTCTACATTTCTAGCACTTTGGTTGACAGTTTATCTAATTGTGCAGTTGTGCAACTGCTGACAGTAAATATTCAAAATATCGACCATTTGCGTAAACACAGGCAGGGAGATGCATTCTTTATGTGTTGATAGCAGTGTTGATAATGTTCTGCTTCAGACTTCAATCAGTCGCTTCTTGATTTCATTGATATTCCTAAACAGCATCCCATAGACTTGCTATTGCATAACGCTGCAAATACTGTCTAATGGACTGTGAACAGGGCTGTTAGGGGCTACATATCTGGAATGATTAAATTTTCTGATGTTTTTTCAACTTATCTTGCATTTGTTTTGTTTTCCCAGGTAATGCAGCAACAGACGTTAAGTGAACTGGAAATTTGAACAGCCATTGGATGGCTAGTTATGTCAGAAATATTTATACCAAAAACTGTCAAAATTTTGTTATCTTTTATCATGTTACTGTTAGTAATGTTACGGATAGTTTTTTCACATTTTTGTTCATTTTAATGCCGATTTCACGTGTTTTGATTTTTCGACGTAGTGCAGAAGCATATGTTGGGTAAGGTGGAAATTTGAATAATTATTTGATGTCAAGTTGTATCAGGAATAGTTGTACCAAAATTATTACAGTCTAATAGTCCACCTTCAAGTTATAATCGATAAATTTTGGTGTTTTTTATGCCTCACAGTGTAGTTGACCAGCTGCGGTGGCGGAACCAACGGCGAAAAGCGTGGCCACGCCCCCTAAACTTTTTGCACATTTGGAGCCAAAACTTGTAACGAAACATAAGACACAGACGTCGTAGGCTTTATAGCTGCATTGGGAAAAAGAAGGAAAAACCACAATAGGAGGGAAAAGCGGAAATAGGATTAAGAAAATAAAGGGAAAGAGAACAAAAGAAAAAAGCAAGCGTGTGGAAAAGATATTAGGTAGAAAGGCGGAAAAGGTTCCTTTTATTTTATAGAACAATTTTGCGCATCTGGCCAGGTGTTCTAAGAACAAAACACTCAAAGCCAAGGCTAAGACCAAGTACATTAACAACATGCCTCTAATCAAGACCCTGGCACACTTCAACGCTTTTGTGCTTGTTTTTTGTTGACGTCGGATATATTTTAGCACTGGGTCGCTGGCAGACGTCGAGACTCGTCAGCGACAGTGGCGTCGTAGCAGAGGTCAGCGAAGGACATTCGTCTCCTCTAAATTTCAGTCTGTAGAAAAAATTCTTTTAAAGGTACCAAATTTGATGCTGAAGATTTACATTTTCGGAACACGTAGGGGCAAAATTAGAATTTTGAGTACCCATAATCTCCTTTGTCGGAACTTTGCAGCTGCCTATAACGGAAAATTGTAACTTCCTGACGATCGCAGAAATCTTTTTAAACCCACGCCGTCGTTGAGTTTCGGCTGGTTTGGCCCGTAACCTTGCTGTTAGTCGACCCGACCTCGTCTCGACCTCTTCATGCACTCCTGGCAGCACATCTCTCTATCCCATCCACTGCCGGTCTGCTGCTGTAGCTGCTGGGGGTAGCCGCTGTGTTTACTGGGCCACGCTTCACTTTGTTCTATCATCTCGGCACAGATCTACAGTACATAGTTGGCCGCCGCCAACGCCGGATCTTTGTTTCACGCCGCTGACGGGAGCAAAACCAGCGAGAAATCGGGGATGAAAATCTCGAGAAACAGTGAGGGACAGTTGATCCCTTACAAAATTTAGCCTGCCGGAAAATTGTCTTTTAAAAGTACGAAATTTTGGGCCGGATAATTCAGTTTTAATGCAACAATTATTGTCAGACTGCTACTGTACAATAAACGGCAGAAAGTTTTCGTGGTTTTTCAGCCCCTGGACTCTTTTTTAACCCACGACGCCTCTGGCAAGAAACCAGTGCATATTACATGTATATAACTGAAGTGTTTAACCATAATGTGACGCAGTTCAACTACATATATAGCAAAACGGTAAACCAAAATTTCGGGTCCAAACAGTGCGAACATCTAGTGTTTTGTTTTGGTTTCATACACGGTCAATTTACTAGAGTTATTTAAGAAATAAGTGCGTTTATTTACTGATAATTGCACAGTAAATTACGTAACAAATTTTAGGGCGTAAAATTTATCATTTAGGGAAATTTATGGGATTAATTGACGTTTAACTATTAACGTTTTTTCTTACTGAAATTTTAGCTATGTCAGTCGGAAAACTGCCACATTCTACCCCGTACATTTTTTAAACTCAGGATGCCGCTGACTGAGATACTGGGGCCGATTTGCATTGCCCCCAATCCACGTGCTGAATTAATGCGCCCCACTCTCCAACCCCCGTTAGTATAAACCTAGACATGGGTCGGTTGCCGAACCCAGGCATACAGGAAGTCCTTTCATTCCAGGTGGTGCGTGCGTGTGTGTAGGCTAAGCCAAATCAGTCCGCAGGGAAGGATCAAATCATTTCTTCCCGCGCTGTAAGTAACTTGTCTGCATTCTGCAAGCGTGCTCGGCTCGATTCAAAGGTTTTTGCTCGTTCGTGGCTTACAATAAAAATAAGCAAATGCGGAGGAGGCGCGCAAGGTGCGAGTATCGCTGGCTGTGGTGGCGACTCTCTGTCTTTGTGTGCGTGTGAATTAGACACATTCCACCGTGGATGCTTCAGGGAAGTCCTGGAGAAGCCGGCAACCGCAGAGCGTCTACCGTCGACTCCACCGTCAACTGGAGAAGGTACGTCAACAAGCTTTAATTTGTTCTCCTCGTGTTGTCAAGTCTACAAGCGCGTGCGAAGCGACGTAACTGGACTGAACTGAACTGACATTGTTTACTTTTTGACGAACTGACGTCATGGGCACGAATCATGGGCGTGGCCTAAAATAAACAGGTGCAGTGCGCATATTTATGTAGTCGCACTGTCGCCGACGCTGTTAGACGGTGCCTACTGTAATGCCCATTGGTCACTTCGTCACAAAAACTAAACCATGTCAGTTCATTTTAGTTCAGTTCAATTACGTTTCTTTGTACGCATTTTTATCGAACTTCACTTACTTCAATTTATTATTTATTTGTTATTTTTACAACAAGTTCGCGAAAAAATCAAAAGCCTACACAGCAGTCTGCAACACTTTGAGCTTGTTGACGTAACTGTTAGGGCGTTGGACTTATGATCAGAAAGTCGTGATCGAGTTTGCCTCCCAGTGAGGTCCCTAATCACTCTCTGTCAAATGGTTTGTAATAAGATAGTTGACTCTCTAATAGTTTGAACAAGTAGGCCTAAACCATTTTGTTATGTAAGCCTAACCAACACCGAGGTCGATTTAGCGTTCCATTCCTGCAGTCGAGATAAATTGAGTACCTTTCTGTTTGGCTGGGTTCAAGGCGTGGTGCGTTCATCTGTGTCAGGTGGCATGTAAACACTGTGTGATGCTATATGGCAGGTAACGCTCCGTAGAGCTCTGCGATGGTATAACACGCACTTGTGACTCTTCAATTTTTTTGTTGTACGACTCAGCCTACTGTCTAAATCCAACAAGTCGAAGTGGTAAAATTCGAGCTTTTGCTTTTTTTACCATAAAACGACATCTCAGAAGTCTTTCACACATGACAACACAACACATGTACCACTAATTCCATAGAAAACATAGAAGCCACCGCTGATGTAAAAAAAATAGCCTTACACCTCATGCAGATCTTCGCTGACGGCGACTGCGTTTTATTAGGTTCATTGGTTAATTCTTTGGTTAATGCGCAGCATGTAAGCTAAAAAATTTTTTTGAAAACAAGCTCCGGAGTCCGGTCTTTATCTGGATCCAAGTTTATGACTAAAAGACTCGCGTCCTGACTGGCTTAAGTCCGGGATCAGCTCCTGTCCAAACGTAAAATTAACTTCACCTTTATTTATGCTCTTCGGTATATATACCGCAAAGGCGAAACTGCTACTGTATGGACGGGGTTAAAAAGAGATTCATCTGTATATAGAAGGATAATGAACCGTCTCGGTGCTATAGCTGATTTGTGAACACCGTGCGTGCAAAACTATTGGATGGAAAAAATTATTATTCCAATATTTATTCATTTGAATTATTTAATGCACAGAATACACTGCCACGCATACTATACTAACATCACAGCTGGACAGCAATGCAAGAGCACTGATAGTTGCTCACATTAATACACAGGCAGACATACAAGGCAGTTGACGTCAGCACACAAATACGTAGACCGGAAGACGAACAAGAAGACCTTCTGATATTTCCCACAAAACAGTAATTGTGTGCCAAAATCGAAGTCCATAACTTCAATCTGTTCTCAGTCAGCAGCGTGCGACGCCCAAAAATTTATGACTCGCGTAATTCTAGCGATGACACTTTTTCGAAAACATGTCTTGGGGATTTTGTCCGGACTTTTCTGGGAACTTTCGCGTCAATTCTGACGGCCTTAAACGCGATTTAGTTCACGATAAATTAAATTTGCGTTCGCTTCATCGCGAAATCGGACAGGAATAAAGCCGCCGGGCATGTCGGACAGTCGCCCGTACAGACATTTGCCTGTATAAACTATGGCCTGCTATTGCAGGGGCGGACAAACCCTCGTACTGAAATTAGCGGCAATTGGCGTCAAGGCGGAAATTAGCCCGTATGCTGCTGACTTTAAAGTCTAGGCCTACGCACGATTTTGCACCTATAGCATTTGACTCAGCGCCGTCGGGTGAGTTTTGGACAGAGTTTACTTCTGAGAAGTGGTCTCTGCTTCTGCCAGCTTATTTCATGGCCGTCTATACAGTGCGTGTGGTCGTAAGTGTTACACGGTCACGCCGTTACGCCGGCAATCATCACGGTCGATTCTGTTCCGCTCAGCCGCGTGAGAACACAAGACGCCTGTATCTTAATGTTCAGTCTAAATTCCACTCTGTTTGTCGGACAACAAGTCATGCGACAAGTTGTACGACATCTTGACATGTCAAAACGTGGCGGATTTGCTAAATCGACCTTCGATTTGCTGTCGATTTGTTAATTGGCATTAAACGTCTGTCCATCTTTGCTAAACGTTTATCATCTTTCAACGTTCTTTCACCGGCATACCCCGGACGCGTTTAGGGTGTGGCAGGATCTCTTCTGACAGCGCATTCGCAAATTTAAGCCAAATGTGCCAAGATTTAGCAAAGATGTGAAGGGTGTGCTAAAATAGAGGATCGGAAAATGGCGGACCAAAAAGCCAAAAAATCAGGAAAATGAAACTTAGTAATTATCGTTTATTTTATTTTTGTTTTTTTCTGGTCCTTCATTTTCAATCAATCCCATATGGACACAAGTTTTGTTGTGCAATGTTTTTGACTTACGATGTACAATTTGTTCATCAGCAACAAATGGACTACGGATCAAAGCAAGTGCACCGTGGACTTCTAGGATGTTGTATAGACTGCGCGGGGTCAGCATCAACTGTATGTATAGTCTGCAGCAGCAGCAGCAGCAGCAGTTGCTGCAACAGCTGATCAGACGTCAACAACGTAGAGAGTATACCAAACCCCTTCGAACATAGCCCCCTTAGCTGAGCTCAACCCTTTCTGTCTACTTCGTGTTTTTTTTGCTTTTTACGTTTATTTATGCCGCTATTTTGTTTTAATTTTCTTTTTTTTCCTTTACCATCGTAGTATCTCACCGATCATGTGGCACACTCTAGCCGTCAAAGT
>Ga0209454_1001179_pt1 | contig 15776 bp, 11 predicted proteins | sample WorMetHERISLAND1_2_FD_187400 | JGI IMG/M metagenome (GOLD analysis project Ga0209454, IMG submission 187400) | Marine gutless worms symbiont microbial communities from Max Planck institute for Marine Microbiology, Germany - Olavius geniculatus... | ecosystem: Host-associated > Annelida >...
GAGAAGGCTGATGAGCACGGCGTCAACTATCACGCTTTTGCTGACGATACGCAGTTGAATGAGCGTTGTCGTTGCGATGATACGCCGACTGCTGTTGGTAAACTTGAACACTGTGTCACACATATCAATCACTGGATGTCGGCACACCGCCTCAAGCAAAATACAGAAAAGACAGAACTCCTGTGGTCGGGTTCCAAGTACAGTACAGTCTGAGTAAACTCGATGGTCGTGGCCCGGCAATCAAGCTTGGCTCTGACACCATTGAGCCCAGTGGACACGTACGCGTTTTAGGAGTTATTATGTCGTCTGATTTGAGTCTTGAGAAACATGTCTCAGTCATCAGTGCTACCTGCTTCTTTCATCTCAGACAGATTCGTTGTGTCCGGCAGTCGTTGGATGTCGGGTCGGCTAAAACCCTCGTGCAAGCATTTGTAGCATCTCGTGTCGACTACTGTAACGCTGTGCTGGCTGAGTCGCCGAGAGTCATGACAGACAAGTTGCAGAGAGTGATGAATTCAACTGCCCGCGTCGTCACTAACACTCGGAAGTACGACAGTGGTTTGTCGCGATTAATGCACGACGAGCTCCACTGGCTTGATGTCGCCGATCGAGTACGATTTAAGCTCGCAGTGCTCATGTATCGATGTCTCTCTTCATGGAACTGCTCCGCCGTACTTGGTGGACAGTTGTACACTCGCAGCAGAAGTCACTGGCCGTCAACATCTGCGTTCTGCCACTCAGCGGAAGTTTGTCGTACCGCGCTATCGACTGAACAGTTTCGGTCGTCGGCGCTTTTCTGTGACGGGCCCGTCGACTTGGAATTCGCTGCCAGACATTCTTCGTGACCCAGAACTGAGTCTCGATACTTTCAAACGTCAGCTGAAGACATACATTTTTGCGAAATATTGACGAGCGCATTAAAGATCTTTTTGAGTATGCGCTATATAAATTTACACTTTACTTACTTACTTACTTTACTAGTAATGTGATTATACATTACAAAGTCAACGCATAGAAGTAGAGTAGAGTAGACAAATAGTACTTAAGTAACGAAAATCACATTAATATTGCCGAAAATCTACAATCTTTGTATCACTTTAAATCCAGTCGTGCGTCGGCCTAAATGTGTCGCTTAAACTGTTTAGAAGGTATAGGCTAATATGTTTGTATAGGCTAATATATCCGTGGCGCCGGTATCTGCCGTTATGGGATGAGATCGAAATTCGCGGGCTTGGGAACACGGGTGACGTGAGCGCAGTGGCAATGCTGGAGAATCATGTCTATCTCTATCGTCCAAGATATTCGCAGCTTGCGGTTCGTGTCTATGTAGCCAATAGGCCTATAATAGTTAATCTCTCACTGCATCTGCTGTTGGCAGCACGCAGAATACGGCGAATTGTCCGTAAAAAGTAAGCCACGATATTTTGCTCATAAAACTTCATGACTTAATAAAATTACGTAGCAGTAAATTTGCAATAAAAATGCTAATATTAAAGGTCCACTTCATAGCAATGACAGCATATACACTTTCATGCACACTGAGTCGTAAAAAAGGACCCCGACATTATCGATCGTAAGTTTGAAGATGGATTAATGGATTTCAATAATTTTTGGTACGAATATTCTTGACAATACTGGCCGTCAAACGACTGATCAATTCTTTATTTTACCCGATGTGTTTTTATTATACTACCTAATGAAAAGGAGCCCATGAAATAGGCGTTAATACGAACAAAAATTGTCAAATAGCATTTCTGACATTATCGATTGTAACCTGAAAAAATCGAGCAAATTTTAGTAATGTTTGGTTCGAATATTCCTGACGCAACTGGCTATCAAATGACTATTTAGGTTCCCACCTCACCGAACGGTGACTTTTTAGAGAAGAGACTCTTTATGTGGCCGCCACATAACGTCTTGTGGCGTGTTGCAATATTTAAAGTTCTCTTGTGGCAGCACGACATTCTGTTGTCTGAAGGCTTGGGGTAGGTTGCTGTATATTATAGGCCTACGCCGATCAGCCCAGACTTTCGGCTGTCTTAGGCCTAGCAGCAGCAGTGAGGACCTTCACATTTTTACAAAACATGGTCTAATCGGACTTAAACCCGGCTTTGCTGATAATGAGTTATAAGTGACTGATGAATAGAAACCGTTTGCCGTCAGTGGTATTAGCGTCGCTGCCTTTCAGGTTGGAAGTCAGTCCCTTCTAGCATTCGTCATCATACGCAGTCAACAACAAGCCTAGCTGTCGCTAGGATAGCCGACCGTACTGGTTGTCAATGACCTTCAAGGTCATCCAAGGTCGATGATTTTTCATCTCATCTGAAGCTTTTTCATGCTATTCCTATTCGTTCTTAATAGTAACCTTGGCCCTACCTCTCACCGTTTCCGAGATATGGCTACTTATAACTTGAAAGATTCTATTGAAAATTGCGGCCAAACCGCTGCAGATGGAGAAATGGTTACTATTGGTTACTATTGTCAGTCGCCAGCGCGCTATCCGTTGGTACCATCGCCGATTCCTTACGACTTACCGTTTAGCCACAATAAATCCGTGACAGACAAACAGACAGACGGACAGACGGACAAACGACAATTCATACCAATAACTCAACCGCTACTTAAGTATGTTCGGCTAAAAGCGTACAGCTTCAAGCATGCCTGTAGTAATGTCCCTATGGCTGCTCGCACACTGCCTCAGAATCCACCACTGACTTGACACTGGGCACTTACTATAAAGGACTTGAGTATTTTACTCACTTGTTGCTCACTTGTGATGCGATTGTGACAGTGTTACAGCGCCGAGTACAGACACGACAGTCGGTGCCGCATCCAAGGCCGGTCGGTGTTCTTCGATCGAATCAGCGCGGTCACTCCGAATCTAATTAACGACCATCCCATGGAAGATGACATGGTCGCCACTCTGCACCGTGGACAGCGCAGAGTGTTTATGTTTGGCGTCGAGTTCTTTGGACCGGGCCTCGCGGTGCACCGCGTCAATCCGGAAACGGGTTTCAGTGAGCACTCTTGGCCGATCGTTCTGGGAATGTACATTACATTCACGTTGAGCGTGGCCGGTGACCAGCTGCTGGTGACGTTATGGGACGAGATACAGCACTACGACACGGACGGCACGCCGATACGAATCATCAGACCCAATCTTCAGCGACTTGAAGAACTGCAGGAGGCGTACTTGCTGCCAGGAGGTAGCATATGATCACATTCTCAGATCAGTAATCCAGTAATCGAGTCCGGCAAGTTAACGTAGGCGTACGCGAGTCGCTATTTTGGGCAGACTGTTAGGCCGTGAGCTTAAAGTTCTGGCTCTTTGCTACAAGGTGTCTATCGTATGACTTATTTATCGTATGACGTATTTCACTTAACAGTTAGATGTAGAACGTTTCTGTAAATGAATTTATAAAATTCCATGTTAAAATTCCAAGCGGTTGCTGAGAAAACGGCAAAAAATTTAGGAAGCTATTTTTTGCCGCACCCTGTATAAACCTTTTGTTGCTTAACGAACAGTATTAAAGCACCAAAAATTAAGATCCGTTGCTGCTGTTATAGTACTGATAAATTAATTTGGGCTGATTAAACAATAGCGTGCTGATGTCACTGATTATTCATTTGACTCAGTAGCGTAAATAAAGGGGAAAATGCACAGTAAAAACGACAGACAAGGAAATATTATAGAAACACAAAGCATAAAGTATTCAGTTTAATTAGCAGGTGCGTCAGCGTAATATCCATGGATATATCCACAGACGGCCTTAATCTCATATCCAAACATGGATATATCCATGGATATGGATATATCCATGGATATCCATATTCACGGCAAGCCTGGAGATAAGATTTGAAGATAAAAAAGTGTTGAGATTGGAATGAAAAAATGATAAAATGATGGATGACGAGTGGTGATGACACTGGTGAAGTGAGATGATCAGGCCAGTCGACAAAAGACTATAGAGGAGGGGTAAGTTACCCCGGGCCCCGCGACGTTTTGGGGGCCCCGCCGTCGCTCAAGAATATGAAGTACACTAGAACGCGCCACTTTAAAAACGAAATTCAAAAATTTTTCCTTAAAAGGGCCCTGCGAGAATGTTTCCCCGGGCCCCGTTGTAAGTCTCGACGGGCCTGGGGATGGTCATGGAAGTAGCGTATGGTGAGTCAGGAAGAAACAGATATGTGGTTGAAGCATGTAAAATCTCAAACCAGACGCAGCATGTGAACATAAAATTTTAAAAAACACGAAATATTTAAGCGGAAATTCTGCACATGATTGGCAATTGCCTGAGCACGGAATTTGCCTCTGGACTTCGCTGGGGACTCAGCCCTCGCTTGCACCGTTTCGATAAGGCGGACGTGTCTGTACGATAGGTAAGACACGCTTAGCATATTTGCTGTCGCGCGTAACAAAACGAGTACAGTAATGGCGATCACCGCTAAGGAAACAAGAAGCAACTATCGCTAGGGTTGGGCCGACTGTACTGGTTGTCACTGACCTTAAATTAAGGTTATCCAAGGTCAATGATTTGCAGTTAATTTGAAAGCCAATATGCGACTTTCTATTAGTGATCAATAGCAACTTAGGCCCTATCTCGCACCGTTTAGCCGCAATAGCGAGTAATGGTCGTCAAGGTCATTCAAGGTCAGTGATTTCCATCTAATCTGACAGGGCGTATGCCACTTTCTGTTAGTCATTAATAGTAACCTAGACCGTATCTTTCACCTTTTTCGAGATATGGCCAGTTTTCCGTTGAAAACGCACATTTTCCCTACCCCCCTTCATTCAACTCCCAATTTGAAAATGTTCCCTTGGAGTAGATGGCTGAAATTTTGCGTGCCCGAGTCTAACACCCATGGCTAATTACTCGTGTAAAATGTTTTCCCTGCACTATACACGTTAGCCACAATACGTTCGTTAAAGACGGACGACAGACTGATAACAACCGTAGCAAATGGCCGGACCTTTAAGGTTATAGCTTAACGGTCGGCACCAAAACGACAATTAAGTTCTTTGTCAACAGTGTTGGTTAAATGTGTTAATGGAGCTGCTATGCGGCCGAGTTAGGCTATATGCTACCTTAGTTGGGTTTAACTATTTGGTCGAATCTTCGCCAGCTCAAAGCACCGAAAAGTGGGACGAGCTGCTACGCAACGGACCAAGCTCTCTATGATATGAATTTTCTTCTTGTATAGAAACTGGACAAATCAGAGTTATTGCTTACGTGTTTTACATTACACGATTTAAGCAAAGACTATAGCTAATATAAGAATATATATACTTATATACTGTCTTTGATGAAATTCTTAGGGCCAAATTAGCATTTCGTCTAAGAAAACATTTGCTCCCGCCTCTGTACCACATGCTATGTGTATGTTGCAAATATCGACTGTGGCGTGTGCAGCTGCCGATTCATATCGGTGACCGGGAGATGTGGGTGGATGAGCAGCAAAGATTCGCCGTCTTCTGGAAAAAAGCTTCAGGGTATTGTGTGCCTATGTGGTGAATGATGTAATCCTGTAATTCAACTGCGCGTCGTCGGACCGTACAAAGCACGGTCACCGTATGCATGCTGTGCAAACTTTCTAATGTCAGTTATTGTGGTCGCCGTCGTGAATAGGCCTAAACGTCAGCGCGGAACATCATTGTAGGCCTAATTCACCGCTAGTCCGTTTTGCTTTTGTCAACGCTAAGTCCCTCGGCCGATCCTCGTGCCGCGAAACCTTGCCAAATGATCGAAAGTGGGTGTAGGCCTAGTTAAAATTACTTGGGAGTTTTCCACGATAAAATTTGGGAAGCAAAGAACGTCCAAAATTCGGCACGACTTCGGACAACTTTGACTTTGATCGCGAATATCTCCCGAATGGAACAAGATAAACCAGATACCGACAATCAGAAAACGGCGTTGCAAACGTATACTTCTCTTCCCGCATGTAATGATGACATAATTTGGTAAACAGCTCGTAATTTCTGTAGTTCGTTTGGCCGAGAGACATCTCGATTCTTTAGTAACAAAAACTTATTGAGCGGACTTCGACCCGCGCAAAATCAGGACTAAAGACGGCCATTACGCTGTGCAGTATTTCGATTTTCGAGTTTAATTATATGTGAAATAAGTGTGATATTTGTACTCGGATCTGGGGGACTTGGAGCTAGCGGTCAAATCCACACTCAGTCATCATATTTCTTCGCAATCATGCGGGTGTTGGTGATAATAATTACGTTTGACGAATTAGGCACCAAGTATCCAAAAAGTGCGATGTGGCCTAAATTTATTTTCCTCACTCTTACACAGCTTTTGCTAAGGATCTAAATACTAGCTTGCTGCTACTGATTACTGACCGCTAGCGGCGATCTGGGAGTTGTTGACCCGCATGGGATAACTGAGGCGGTTGGCCAAAAAAGGGTTTAAACTCCGACTCCGGACAACTATCACACTGAATCCGACGATACGTTATTCGGCTTATTATACACTGTGTCTCAAAAAAGTTCACCATTTTTATTTTCTCGACATCTTTGTCAGATTTCATCCGATTTTGCTAGTTTTTGTTCAAAACATAGTCAGGAAATTTGAAACAAACACATGCACAAAAATTATTCACATCTCGTTTTGTATGTAGGATATACGTACTCTACGTTGTAAAACTAGCGACGCACAAGAATGCACACTGCGACGTCGACCGCTCCCCGTTCATCGTCACTGAAGTGGAATCTCGCAACTTTTGTAAAAGCTGATCTAAAGTTTTAACATTTCAACCATTGGCAGATCATTTACAAATTAACTTTTGCTGCTGCAAAACCTTCGAATTTTTCTATCGCAATGCGAACTTAGCGGAGCCTGATCGCTGCATGATCTCGCCTGGTTTGCATCAGCGTGTCATCAACGAGGCAATCGACCATCTGGTGTGTATGGCTACGCACCTGTGTGATAACTTGTAAACGAACACTTGCTCTGATAATATGAACGTTACCGGACAGTTAACGGATGTGACAATTTGACTTTTACGTGGAGACTTCATGTTAGATGTTATATGCCTACTGTAGTGTATATGCCATACAAATTGTTGCTAAATTTTACAAGGTACAGTACGAACGTCATGCGAAACGAGATGTGGTGAGCTGTCCATTTGTGTTTGGCGCAAATTTCCGGGGGTGTGATGTTACTGCCAAAAATTAGCATAATTGGACATCTGAGAAAGATATAGCAAAAATAAAAAGGGTGAACTTTTTTCAGACGCTGTAGACATCATCATACTATCAACAGTCAACAATGAACGTGTTCGTACTTTCGTTTTTTTTCTTTTGAACATGATTATGAACAACGTAGGCCTTTGTTATTTTATCATTTTCGCTTCATATACCCGTTTACACAATAGCGATTGTTTCTTCGGCGTTTACCTATTGGTTTTATGAATTTACTGAAAGTGTTGACATGTCTTTAAAATCAAAACAGTATATTATATTATTTTTTACGTGCGACATCATAAATACGCATCATACGCTAAGCGCATAGATCTTATAGGTAGGCCTACGTCTCTATCGTAGAGTCGTCCGTCCGTGTCCTGCTGTCCTATCAAAGCAGTACAAGTAGGATCACGAAATATTCACTGCGGGGTGCCACAAAGACTAGTTTTTGGTGACAGGCGTATACAATTTTTAGCACCAAACACAGATTCTAGTAGTCTAAGCTTCGACCCCTGCATTCAAGACATCCTCTCTACGGAAGCATCATATTTGGGTATCCCATTCGAAATACGTTATTTTACTGCCCATGCACTGTAGGCCTACACTAATTCCCCAAGCTGCAGAACCGATGATGTCACGCATCACGCGAGCTTCGCCCAGATTATATGTTAACGCTGTAGGCGTATTATTCGCCACTTTTCCAGACTCCTCTCTCTCATTAACGCCCTAGATCGAGGCCCTTTAAATTTCTGGATAGACTCAAACTTTACATGTCCTGGTAGCAGCTAGAGTCCTACCTGCAGGGTGGTCCAAAAATAAACGTAGCACTTTACTTTTGTACATATCTTTGCCAATTATTGACCAATTTTCAAAAATCTTTCACTGGCACACTCTGCAGACAATTTGCAATAATGTGATTATTATACATCCCACCACATCGTAAATGCGTCTCTACACTACCTTGTGAAATATAACTGGAATATGAATGTATAACGATAATAACAAAATTTTTTGAAAAATGAAAAAAAACACTTTAGACCAACATCGGGGTGAATGGTCTGTATGACATTAAACGGTGTGGGTATAACACAGTCTAGTGTCATACAGATCATTTACCGCAATGTTGGTCAGAAGTGTTTTTCATTTACCTAAATGTTTGTTATTATCGTTAGTTTTTCTTACGTTTATATTTCACCAGGTAGTGTAGAGATGCACTTACGGTGTGGTGGGATGTACAATAATCGCATTATTGCAAATTGTCTGCAAAGTGTGCTGGTGGAAAAAATTTTGAAAATCGGTCAATAACTGGCGAAGATATGGACGAAAGTAGTGCCACGTTTTTATGAACCACGGTGTACATCCGACGTTAACATTTTGCGACATTAGCTTGCGTATGACAAACAAACGGAGAGAGGCAGACAGGTAGCTAGAGACCGAGGCATGGCAAAATACAGAATATGTCCACTACCTGTAAAATAATTATGTGCTGGGAAAAAATCATCTAGCTTTCTTTGATCCTAAATCGGCTTCATCAGAAAACTTTCGTTCGATAATGAAACAGGCTTTGGGGCAAAAAAGCCAATTTGTGGAATTATAGGGGCAAAATTGACTTTTGAGCACCCATAATGTCCTCTGTCAAAAATTTGCAATGCTTATTCAAAAACTTCAACTTCCTGCCCCACCATCATACCTTGCTCTCCGCCCCTAGTTTCCCCCAGAAGAATTGTTAAAGGCTAACGGTGGTATATAGCTATTTATAGAAAACCCATCTCAGAGCTGAGGAGCGTCACCTGCCGTATGGAATCACACAGTGTTACCTGCCACCTGACACGGGCTAACATGCCCCGCCTTATCCCCAGCCAGATAGGCCAGTACTGGATTTACCTACCCCAAAGAAATGAAAGCCTGGGTTGACCTAGGCGGCTGGTTACACACCGAGATGGTTTACTTGCCCGCAGGCAGTCACCCATCCGAGTACTAACCCAGTCCGGCGTAGATTAACTTCGTTGATCGGACACAATGCGTTACCGCTACCCCACGCCACCAAGCCCAACCTCTGTTGGAAATCTGCAATGCTTGTCAATAAACTGCAACTTTGTTCCCCAGCTACTTTTTTTGGTTGTGCTAAAGTGCCCTCTGGTAAGGATATACACTGTACATGCACGAAAGGTCGACATCTGGCACACACGTTGATTTCTAAATTGCCTCCTTGCGCCCTAGCCCTTGTCCCCATGCTACCTCCCTACCCCCTCCGCAGCTTTAGATTCCTATCGCCGCCCATGCTAAGTATCATGATCCGATTGCATCCGAGTTCAATGCATTCTGCTGCTGCTCAATGTCTGCTAGAGCGGCCACCGCATCGTCGAGATAACTGCACTCGTCATCATCATCATCATCAGCAGCAGCAGCAGCATCAGGGTCAGCGTCCAGTGAATTAACCTACACACAGTATTCATGCATCAAGACAATAGGTGAGCAGGATTCAAAATCCGGCTTCTTTTATAAAAGGCCATCACCTAGCTCATACGGCCCCAGAGGAGAATCACCACTGCATCACAGCCGCTGCACTCTGACCCGCAGCCACTTGGAGGAGACCGGCCGGACGTCCAGGAACCACCGGGCTCTGAAAAAAGCTTAAGAGGACATCCAGCCCCAAAACTTCAGAGTTCACACTGCCCGGAGAAAAGCTAAAGACAAGGACACTTGGCAGCAGGTCATCAATACGGCAACACTCTTGACAGAAGTTCACCATCAAGAAGAAGAAAATGGGCCTTCATGGGACAGTGCACAATGCTCGCACTGCACCAGCATGTAGTGACACAACACTTCCTGGGCCCAATCAAGACTGTCAGAACCACAGACGTAAAGAAACATTCCAGAAAAAATTAAAAAAACGTTAAAAAAAGTAAAAAACGTTGGCCATAATTTGTTTAACCTCTTGCCTAATGCCTAATGCTGTAGGTGTAGCATACCTGGAACTATAGTCTATATAAAGAGAACGTTATTTAGTTTCAATTTAACCGTTTTGTCATAAGACCATAGCACTAGACTAACCAAACAGAACAGATAAAAGACTTTTATTTAGTATATTTGGACTAAGTAATTAAACTACCATCACTATGGCCTTGTATTAATTTGTTGCTTTGGTTCCAAAAATGCTTTTCAAAGATTTTCCATGCACGTTTTTTAAAAGATATAAAACGTTGGAAAAAATATTTTTAAAATGTTTAAAAACATAAAAAAAACGTGACAAAAATAAAAAAAACGTAAAAAACGTTTTTTACATCTGTGGTCAAAACTAGTCAATTTTGCACAAAACTAATCAGTCACAGCCCAGTACTGTCAAATTCAGTCACGTATCACACAGTGTTTGAATTGTCGGGTTGAATCCCCCAACTGTTTTCTCAACCCGCTAACACACTGTTAAATCATGTTCTGCAGGGTGTCAGCTTTTACTAGATACATAGGATTTATCACAATTTTGGTTGGGTTCCAACCGTCAAAAAGTTCAACCCCCCAGCTAATTTTTCACAATTCAAACACTGATCAGACGCAAAAAACTAAACACTTCACCAATTCGATGGCATTAACTGTAGAACATGGGACGGAATGCCTTGAACACGTAACAGACAAGGTACATGGAACAACTATCCAGTGGTCAAAGTAAAAAGAAATAAGAGGACACTGAGTTCCCCCCCATCATCAGTTTGTATAGTTGCCACAGCTGGATTTAAAGGTCTTGAAAGCGTTAATTGCATGCCGAAATCAGTCTGGTATGAATAATCAATAAGGTCATGCATGACATAATGCATATGGTATAAGGACAGAAGTGGTCAATAATTCTCAGGAAATAACTGAAACTGTTGCCGCCAGATGTCAAACTGAACATGCAGGTACCGGTTACAAGTTGTTCTCCCAGGAGAAGACGAATCTTTGCAAGTACAAATCTGCCGGAAAACGTAGATACGAAAAAAGGAAGAGTGATCTTGATGCAGATTAGAAAAATATCACTGCTAATCTATGACATAGGTATGATAAACAAAAATAACACCGCACAAGCTGTGGTATTGAGAGTTTTCGTGCCATTTTTCGATGACTCATTTCTCACCTAAGTTTGTATACTTCTTGGAATACCACTGATGCCTATGAATCGGACGATGTTGATGACAGGGAACACACAATAGTCATTGCTAGCAGCCGTACAACAACCTCAGCCACTTGTGTGAGCATTTCATTCGACAAGCAATAATAGTTTTAATGTTGTAGGGCATATACCCGGTATAATTTTTACAAAAATATTTATAAGCATGTACTTGAATTTTCCACCCCTGCAAATTCGTACTTGAATTATTATCTGCACTTGCATTTTCATCGGTGCAAAATGTCCCATTTTTTACCGACATTTTCCGTACTTGCATTTTCCAGTACTTGTATTCTCAGCACCCCCTAAAATACCAAATTCGACTTCCACTGGAGCTCGGCCCTAGACTCTGCTGGGGAGCTCACAATGCTCCCCCAGGCCTTGTAGCTATTCTTCCCTTAGATGTAGATCACTTAGGCTACATAGTTGCAGTGCTCATAGTAAGACTGAAGAGGTGTCGGTACTAACAGAACCGCTCTCATTCCTTCTCCATCGCTCATTTTTCCTTTTTCCCTTAGCAGCTCTTCAATCCTACTATAAGCACTGCAACTGAGCACGTAAAAATGACAAAAAACGTATAGGTGCCCACCGGCAGAATGTCTGAATGATACACGGCAGCGGCATCTGTTGGCATGTTGGCCTCAGCATCGGTGATGGTCATGTTGACATCAACAAACACTTTGCCGTTGTCGAGGACAACGAGCAGTAAATGGCTGAATGCGTTCTGTACGGCCGACTGATAGGCACGCTTCATTGACCGACATATGGCCACGCCACGTCCACACACGTCTACAGAGAAACACATACACAGACTCACAGAGACATACAGAGGAACAGATAAACACATACATACCCAGACAGACAGACACACAGGGTTGGTGGCTTGGTGTAGCGGTAACGCATTTCATCGGATCAATGAAGTTACTCTACGCCGGGCCCAGTTAGTACTTTGATGGGTGACTGCCAGCGGGCAGGTAAACCATCTCGGTATGTAACCAGCTGCCTAGGTCAACTCAGCCTTCCATCCTTCAGGGGTAGGTAAATTGAGTACCAGCTTATCTGGCTGGGGATAAGGCGGGGCGTGTTAGCCCGTGTCAGGTGGCAGGTAACATTGTGTGATCTCATATGGCAGATGACGCTCCGTAGCTCTGAGATGGGCTTCCCATTAAGAGATATATCACCACCTTTTAACGTTAACAATAGGGCATGCTTCACTGACTGACATACAGCTACACCATGACCACACACGTCTACAAAGAGGCACATACACAAGAACACCTAGAGACACGGACAAACATTATAAGCAATAGGCATGCTTCAATGACTGACACACAGCCACCGAACAACCTCATATGTCTACATAAAGACACGGACAGACACAAAGGAACAGATAGATACAAAGCTCTACAGAGACACAGGAACACAGACAGACTGATAGGCTTCATTGACCACAGAGCATCCACGTATTCGACCATGACTGAATGGGACTGTGACCATTTTGCGCATCAGATTCAATGGTATTCTGCTGATGCTGTGCACTAAGTAAATTCATGTACTTAATTATTTACCAAGCAACTTAGTTCTATCCACAGAGACATACCGAAACAACTAAAAACACAGATGCCATGATGTCCAAAATCATAATATCAAAATAACTTAATTTTATTTACATTTTTATGTTGATCTAATGTCCTTATCGGGCTATCGAATAAGGCCAATCTAATTCTATTATCACCGACCTTTGTTGCCATGGTGACGAAGTTTGAGACAACGGAGGCTATAACTCGGCATGTGTACGACATACATTCGAGATACTTACATCTAACAGGGAGTTGTAAGGGTCAGACAGTCAGTCTTTTGGTTGGACAGTAAGTCAGTCTCTTGGGCTGGAAAGTCGGTCTTGAACACCGGATTGTCTGTTTTGGGGGCCAGATGGTCAGCCACTGTGGTCGGACAGTTGGTTCTTATGGCTGAACAGTCGGTCTTCAGCACTGAAGAGTCGGTCTCTGGAGCCAGATGGGCGGTCTCTGGGGCTGATGATCCATTCCTGGGGCCACACGGTCAGTCTCTGAGATTTTACAGTCAGTCTTTGGGGCCAAAATCTCCGCCAAACAGTCGGTCTCAGTAAACGTCGGTTAGTCTTTGAGGCTAGTCTGTCAGTGTCTCTGTGCTAGATGGTCGATCTTTGTGGCAAGTCGGTCAGTCTCTGGGGCTGGACAGTCGGTCTCTGAAGCCGGATGGTCGGTCTCTGGGGCCAGATGGTTAGTCTCTGGGGCCAGCCAGTCGGTCTCTGGGGCCGAATGGTCGGTCTCTATGGCCAGATGGTCAGTCTATTCTGTCTCAAAAACCGGACAGTCGGTCGTTAAGACTGGGCAGTCGTTTTTTAGCACTAAAAAATCAGCTTGTGCGGACCGATAATCGGTCTCTGGGGTCAGATAGTCAGTCTCTAAGGCCTTACAGTCAGTCTCAAAAGCCGGATAGTCGGCCTCTAAAGCTGGACAAGTCAGTCTCTGTACTGGACATTCGGTCTCTGGGGCCAAGCAGTCGGTCTTTAGAGCCGGGTAGTCGGTCTCTGGGGCCAAATGGTCAGTCTCTGGGGGCGGACATTCGGTCTCAAAAACTGAGCAGTTGGTCATTGAGTCTGGGCAGTTAATTTTTAGTGCTAGAAAGCAGGGCCATAGCCAGACGGGGTCTAGGGGGTGCTCAGCAACTGATCATCTGGCCCCAGAAACTGACAATCCAGTGTTTGAGACCGACTGTCCAGCCCAAGAGACTGACCATCCGGCTCCAGAGACCGACTCTCCAGCGCTGAAGACTGACTGTCCAGCCCCAAAGACCACTCTTAACTCCAATGATAGATAAATGTCTGGCCACAGCGAATGACCATCTGGCCCCAGAAATCGACAATCCGGTGTTTAAGAACGACTGTCCAGCCAAAGAGACTGACTGTCCGATGCTTAAAACTCCCTGTTGGATGCAAGTATCTCAAATATATCTCGTACACATGCCCAGTTATAGCCTATTTTGTCTCAAAATTTGTCACCATGGCAACAAGGGTCGGTGGTGATGAAATTAGATTGGCCTCATTCGATAGCCCAATAACGACATTAGATCGAAGTAAAAATGAAAATAAAATTAAGTAATTGTGATATTACATTTTTTGGTACATCATTTGCAAGATGTTTTGTACTGTGCTGAGCATTTTGTAACGTTTTAGGCTCATTCAAGTTAGCAACAAATGACATAATAGCATGAAAACTTTGTTACTAGGTTACCATGGTGTCCATAGTAACGATTGCTAGGCAAAACTATAACCACTGATCTTACTTCATATGGTAACTAAGGTTTGGTTGAGGTCTCATGCTTATATCTCTGCTTATGTCTCTTATATCTCTGCGGAATAGGCCGTTGCTATGGAGAATCTCACTCCATAGCAACCGTTGCTAGATGATAAATATACCGTTGGATTCCTTATAATTAGTGACTTATGAACAGTTTATTATAGCCATAATATTTGACACATTTAGATATTTATTATCTTTGTTGTAGGCACACTAAGCTTGTTGCTAAGGGGTTTCGGTTGTCATAGCAACAAACGGCTGGTAAGCACCTTGTATCCCAAATTTTTTTCTGCTAACACAATTTTTTCTAAAGTTCAGTCTCAAGAGTACAATAAAATATGCATGGGGTTTAATCCCAGAGGGGGTGCATGGTAACCCCTGTCAGCTCCCGACTAGTAAGCTACACATTGTTTATTTTGAACCCCCAGTCAGTTCATCAACTATCAGGATTTTCATTTTCCAAGACTTTGCAGGACCATAAGCTTTAATTTCCAAGACTTTCCAGAATGCAGCATATTTCCCAGGACGTTCTAGAACCTGGAAAATCAAGGAATAAAATTCAGGATTTTCCAGGAGATGCAAAAACACTGATGCCACATAAACTCACAAGAGGTCTATGCCTCACGTACAAATGCACACACCATGGTTGTTGTAGTCCTGCGATGCAAAGCCACAGCCTTCGACGTGTATGAAGCAATAGTGAACATCAAGATGAACACGGCAAACATAGGACACTGAAGTCAGATCAGCAGCCGCTAAATTGTCTGAGCTCGATACTTCACTCAACTACAATCACACATACACACACATTCAGCATGATTTGAGTCAAAGGGGTGCTTGCTAGCCCCACAATTTGACACCCTGGGGACCATCTCACTTTTTCAAAAACTTGTATTTTACTCATAAACCCAGAAAAAAATTAACTGTGAAGAATTTTCAGAAAGGGATGCACAATATAATTAATTTCATAATTTTAAGAACCAAGTCTTCCGACTTATACAGTTTACTAAAATATAAAAAAAAACTTTAAAACTAGCCCTGTCAGCTTCCAGTCGTCAGCAACAGCAACTAAACTTGCTATTAACATAACTGTTAAGTAGAG
>Ga0209454_1001184_pt1 | contig 15756 bp, 10 predicted proteins | sample WorMetHERISLAND1_2_FD_187400 | JGI IMG/M metagenome (GOLD analysis project Ga0209454, IMG submission 187400) | Marine gutless worms symbiont microbial communities from Max Planck institute for Marine Microbiology, Germany - Olavius geniculatus... | ecosystem: Host-associated > Annelida >...
GTGTACGACTTCTTATTAGTGATTAATAGTAACCTAGGCTCTATCTCGCACCGTTACTGAGATACAGCGACTTATTGGCCAAAAATCGCAAATTTTGCTTGCCTTTCTCTCATTTAGCGTCCTCGTTCGGGGTGACCCCCTTCGAATTTTGAAAAAGCTTTACGGTTCCTGAAACTAGAGTGTTTCCGGCAGCCGACGGTGAAAATTTGGTTATCCTAGCTTGCACCGTTTTTGACTGATCCACCCGTGTGACAGACAGACAGACAGGCAGACAGAGAGAATTGCGATGGTTAAGAAGCGCTGAAAGCAGTAGCTGCTTTCGCGCGTAAAAATTGTCATAGCGGTTGGAGCTGTCCCCTCAAACCTCGCGGTTGCTGGAGTAGTTATAAGTTACGACACCTACTCGATCCCCGTAAGGCCCGTATGCTCCTCCCGTTTGCTTTTTTGGTGACTCACAGCAAGAAAAATTGCTGGGCAATGAACGGCTAGCTGTGGTCACCACTAGGGTAGTCGCACGGACTTCTGTCGTCGTAGGTTGTCCATAGCCAGAGACTGCTAGCAGTAGCAGCCACTGCATGGGCAAGGCAAGCAGTTAACGTCATGACAAGTGGATGGTGAAAGTGGCGTGGTTTGGTCAAGAACGTGTCGCAACTGCTAATGCTTACAACAGACGGCTGTGCTGCACCGAGTGGGTGCGTTCAGAAACGTAATCGAATCGAGCCCAAGCATCTAATGCCTTCGTCAAACGTACCTCACGCAACGAAAAGCAGCTGCGAGCAGTTTTTACGCCAGTCTAAGCAATAAAACTACGCACGCAAGTGCGCAACCAACGCAAAAAAACAAGAAACGCAAGAGCTGAAACGCCAGAACACAGACGGCATATGTTACGCTGTGTTTCATTTTCGTTTTTGTTTTTGAAAAAAACCATGCCTATTCGCTATAGGGGAGAAGTCGACAAACAATGAAACTTGGAGAATGTGTAAAAATGGAAAAACGGAAATGTAGGCTTATTGTTGTCGACTCAATGTTAGCGAACTGTTCATTCAATAAAAATCATTTACTGTGGGGTTACGTTTCAAGTACGTTTGAGTGATGAACGCGCAGCTTGAAATGTGAGCCACCAAAATGTTGTCATTGTTGCATCAAAGTGACAGATTTCTTTTACAATTTTTTTTACACTGAGACCGTAGTAATTAATTTGCAGTAGGCTTAACATATCATGCATCTGCATTAGGCTACTTTGTGTTAATACTAGTACTATAGAGCCCTACCGTATGGAAGAGATTTTTGTCCTTTTTCGAATGGTGACAATTCGCAATTGAAGCAAGTCATTTTCAGTTATACGAAAAAAATGTCTCGGCCTGTCTGAGACCGCAGATCAGGTTGTCTAGACTCTGGAGTGCATAAATTCGTTTAACACTGACTTGTCCCACGCCGGGTCGTGGCTGAGAACACTTATTCCTGTGTTTTGGTGGTCGGTCGTGTGGCATACATTGTCGTCTGTTTGGTCACGCTTGACAACACCGTGGAGATATCGACAATTTATGCCACCGTAGACGTAGTGCTGGAGATAGGCAGCACAAATGTGAGTGTGAAATTTAAAAAAAACATATAAGCCTAAGTTACTAGGTTTCTTGCACGTGTCATTCGTGCATCAATTTCTTTCACACGGCAATTTTAGTAATTTGCCGTTGCTAGGACTGAAAACTGAATTAGAACCGAAATTCGATGCCCAAAGGGATGAAATCGGGATAGCCCACCTAGCCCACCGTATTTAAAAAATTAACTAAGGCAAAAAACTTGCTCAAACGTCCAAAATAACACTGAATAAATGATACGAGGGTCGTTCCATAAATAAGTTTCAAAACAGCGTCATTTTGTTCGTTTTCCAAATATGAAAAGTCTGAAATATACGTTTCGAAAAAAATTGTTTTTGACATATGGACCAAATTTTTGGATGATAACGTCATTATTGTGACGTCATCTGTTCATAGAACACAGTCTATACCTGTATTATTTTTTTACCAGTAATGCATTATGAGTCACAAGTGAAAACAACACAGGAACGAAAAAAACGTATAAACTTAGAAGGTTAAATGTCGCACAATATCGTACAGATGCGGACAAACAGAGAAGCAAACAGACTAACAGACGGACATGGACAGTGGCAGTGTGACGTCATTATGATGACTTCGTCAGCATGATGAGAATGACGATGGGAAGAAGGAATTAGTGAGCGAGTAGCTTTTTGTCCTTGACGGCTGCAGATCACGGACACAGTGCCATGTTTTGCTCAACAAAATGTTTATGCTATACGCAAAGCTATTATTATGTGAATAGTATAAGTGAAATCAAGGATATAAAGAAGCCAAACGAAGTAGGCTTTTATTTGCCATAACTTTATCTGGGCAGTTGTTAAAAAAATAATATTCGTAATTTGTGCACCGTAGGTCTCAGCTTAGGCCTTTTTAGTTAAAGCATCTTGCATGCATGGAGATTTTCGCGACAACGAAATGCGTTCAGAAAAATAGTACCGTTTACATGTACCCGTCGGCATTCGGCAGCAACATCGTCAGTTCGACCCGTTATATCACTAGAGACATAACGCTAAAAGTCACAGTATAGGCGTCGTGTTGTTGATCGGGATCTCTAGCTTGCGTAGGTGGAGATTTGTCTTAATGCATTGCGTCATGGCAGGGCAGCAGGGAGCAATATTGCTTTCTATAAATTCTAGTCAGTCGAAAATTAATTGTTTTTGTCGGAAACTTTGTCTTTAAAATACAAAATTTGTATTTGAAAACTCGCAATTATGGGGAATTTATTGGCAAAATTGAAAGTTTGGGCACCCGTAATCTCCTATGTTAAAAAGCGTAGCTGTCTGTTAAAAATTGCAACTTTCTGCGCCCTCTTCGAGGCTGATTTGCTTCTGCAGTTTGCGGAGGACGGAAATCGCAGCAAAACTCGGTTACCGAAGTAGCAGTTCAGCAACATTCGTCAGTATCTTTGATGACGCCGTTAACGAACTTTTTGCACAGATTACCAACAGCAGTACTGCCAGCACCTGCTACATTTGCTGCTTCCTCTTGATCGCGAACAGCATTACAGTCTTCGTGAACGAAGCCGCATCTTCCAACTTTTTGTTCGCACATTAGTCATTAGTAATAAAAAACTTCATTTATAAGGATATCAAAACATACATGTAAGTTTAATGACTTTCTTTACTAACCATTTACTCAAACTCATGTTACAGTTATTAAAACTTTATCATCATTGTCATTAATGCCGCCTGGTAATTGCACTGGCTTCATGACGGTGATGATTGTAGGGGGCGGGGCCTACACGTCACTCGTCAACACTGCGTCCTGATTAAGTTTTTACCACATGCAAATTGTCGAATAGTTTCTAATGAATAATAACTAATTATTTTGTATGTAACAAAAAACGCTCACGCTGTAAAGAACGTGGCAGTGGTGAGTGAGTTGATGATGAGAGATTTGCATCCGTCGCAGTACTGGGAAATGTAATTACGTCAGTGCTTGACTACTGTGCAGCATCGGTCTACATCTTCTTTTACAACTCTACACCGTGTCCGGAAATAAGACCTGCACTTTTTTCCTGAATAACTTTAATAAATGTAAATTTACTTTTATAATTTTTGGCACACATTTCATAATAATACGCTTTACTAAAAACAATCAAAACTTATCTTTAAAATTTACTTCTTACTGAGTATAGCTAATGTATAGCTAATGTAATCGTGAAAAATGCCATTTTCGCATAAAGATAACGTCTCAATGAGCCTCTGCAACACGAAAACAAAAAAAACTACTGAAAGAAGATTGCAGTAAAAAGCTTGAGACATTGTTGGCTTAGGCAAAAGTTGGCATAAATTATTTTTTATTACAATTTTTTAACCCAATCTTGATTTTCGCCATGTTAAGCGTGGCCGTCACGTGCACAACTTGAACGTCATTGTGCAGCAGTCGTTATCAACGATCAGCGTCATTTCTGCAGCATGCGTTAGCGTCGCGGTAGTGTACATTTGTAATAAATTGTTGACTCAAAAGTCTGCTAATAGCAAGTTTTGTTACTGTTACTGACAACTAAAGCAGCCACAGGGTAAAAGGACTTTTTTCTGCATTTCTGTTTATTTTGGTGTGGAGTAAAGTAAGAATACGAAGAGTGTTTTATTTTACACGGTAAAGTAGCATCAGTATTCAAGCGAAGTGGACTCTCAGTACACTGTCAGTTGCACGTTACTTTTAAATGACGCCTACAAAAATTATAAACATACATTTAAATTTGGTAAAGTTATTAACCAAAACATTCTTAGCGTTTTTCACCTCGGATACAATAAAATGGCATTTTCGATGACGTCATAATTACTTTAGCTCTACATAGTAACATGACAATATAAAGAGAAAATATCTTGACAGTTTAATCAAATAAATATTCAGGACAGTTCGTGCCAAAAATTATGAATTTAGGGCCTATGTTTAAGTTTGTCAAAGATATATCAAAAATACCGTAGACTTTTTTCTCGGACACGGTGTATAGCACATGTCCTATTCCGCAAGTCTATGTATAGCTCTGAGATAAAAGAGCAGTAAACTGCACCGCATAAAGCTGCATTTGTCGACAGTTAACTAATAAAAATACTCCAGCTGCCCCATACTGTACGTGCCATAGGTGCCCTAGTTTCGACCTTTGTTAGCCGTGATAAACGTTAATTACCTTTATACCGTAAGCGCTTTTTAACTTTATTCGTGCGCATGTTGATAGGCTTACTTTAACGTTAATTTTTTGACCAAATTTTAAAAAGTTGGTGCGTAAACGTTGCTGATTTAAATTAGAAACGAATAACGTGTTTTGCATTTGTATTTAATTATTTATCCGTAATCAACGTGAGAAAGTGGTATTGTAAAGAAACGGACTTAGTCTAATACGTCTAGTAAAAGGGACACTTTTTATTTATGGCTGACAGAGGCGTACTTCGTGAGTTAAAAAAGTAGAAGGGACAAAAAGGTGTAATTTTTCAGCAAACATGCAAATTTCTGACAGAGAAAATTATGCTTGTTCAATATTTAAATTTTGTTTTCAAATTTCCCCAACATAAAGTCTTTAGCTCTAAATTTTGCATTTGTGGCGCAAGTTTTCCAACAAAAATATTTTCGACAATTTTCGGACAACCCCAAATTTGCCTCCTCACCTTTGCCCGCCTGTCGCGACGCCATTGCATCGTTTATAAACATTTCACATATTTTTCATGAAACCGCTTTTCACTTTTCTAAACACAGCGTGCGTCATCACCGTCTATTTCCTGTAGTTTGAGAGACATTGTTTGACGCGATGCTTGCGAGCTTCTGGTGGGCAGGACTTGCAGTCCAGCAGCTAGGGGGCAGCACGCTTCGAAAAAATGCTGCAGCAACGCACTGGTCGATTAGATTACTGCATCGAAGTCTCTGACGTCACCAGTCGACAGCATCTGAGATCTGACCGCAGTCGACACTTCCTTACTCTTTCGCGGCTTAGACGAAATATATTTTCAGGCTCTTAACTTACAGATTTTGCCTGTCGTTTCTAATTTTTTTACATAGCAGTATTTGCTTCATTTCTCACATTTCATTTTCGTTTAAAACGTCCTGCTTTGCCACTTCGTCAAATATTAACTAATTTTCAAAATTCTATTAATGACATTTTATAGACATTTAGCAATAAGATACTTATCAGATATTCCACCACATTTTAACTGTCACTACACTTCTATTTTACGTGTTAGATTAAACTAACAGCTCGCCTACACGCATTTTTTGTGATATCTAAGAGCTTGAAGCTCATTTGTGACCCAACGTTCTGCAGCAGTAGCTTTTAGCATGGTTTAAAGACTACTTTCGCGAAATACAAGTGTGCTCAGCGCAACAAAGATGCTTCACGATACTGCGCTATGTAAATTTAATGCTGAGAGCCTGACATTGACATTGACATTGACATTGACATTGGGAATAGGCAACGCGGGTTGTGCAAGGAAGCGGGCCCCATTAGGGCCCTGCAGAAACAAGACCCAGGTAGGGGTCTATTATTATTACTTATTATTAGGCTACACGGTATAAACACACGTTATGTCATTCACAGTATAGTGAAGAATCGCAAGTGTGGGAATTCTCCCAGTAGCTGCATATCACGAACGTTCTGCGGTTTTTGCGCCATTATACGGTATCCTGATAGGAATATTTGAACTCCAAACATCGGACGTGCATGGTTTATGACTGTGAAATCTACGAACTGGTTTTAAATTTTAAATCAAAAATTTTTTTGGAAGAGTACTTTGAAGTGGCTGTGGCTTAAGCCTTTATTGGCTGGAACTTGGTGGAGGCCTAAAGCATGTCTAAAAGTGTCATAATATTATGTCCATAGTCATAGGCCATAGTCACAGTCGTGGCACCGTCCTAGACTCGTAGTGGAGTACACCGCTAGGCCTAGATATAGATAGAGAGGGCGATCTGTTTTAAAAAGCGGGGTGTCACAGTATATTGCATATTATCATTAATTTTATAAAAGTTTTCGTAACTTACTAAATGAAGCACGAAATAATATTTCACTCTGATAATAACTCGCGGACGCATATCCGTATAACGCACTTGGGAAACAATTTGTGCTTTCCATTTCTTCTCTCTCTGCCACCTTGTATGAAATAATTTTACAATAATATTGTGGAAATTTCGGGGGAGGGGCAAATTACTGATTAACAGTTGTTTGGCTAAATTTATAAAGCTGTCACAGGGATTGAAAAATGATTTTAAAGCGAGGTTTTTATGCTTTACAAAAAGTAAAAACCATCGAAAGTCCAAAGTATAACATTTTTTATGTATTGTGCAAATTGAGTTTAATTTTATATTTTAATCCTGCTTTATAAGTAGTGACGACACGTCATTCACTTGGCAAAAAAACGATGTCACATAAAAAAAATCTTATAATTGTAGTTTTTTGTACATTAAAATCTTTAAAAAACTTAGCACTTTGATAAAAAAACTTTAAAACGTAAAACTTTTTCAACAAACCTAACTTTTTCAGCGCTGCATGTAATGACGAGAGCGCTAGATGCTTGGCATCGCCGCAAGCAGTGGCTGTAGGTGGCACATTTTATTTCTCGACACGTCGTCAGAGCCATTAGACGCAGAGACAACTAACGAAGCACATCAAACATTGTAGCGTCCGTCCGGCGGCCCACACGTCGCGTGGGATATTATGTGTGCGTTGTGTGCACATCTGTCCGTCTGTCTGTCGAAATCGCTAAGTTGCTGTCAGTGGATTTACGCGTAATGCAGGCATCAATTATGCACTGCAGGCTGTCACCGACAGCATACGACACATACGCAGACGGCTACGTTATGCTAAGACACAGGTCTAGCAGCTAGGACAGCAAGCAGTAGATACTCGTATTCATCCTGATAGGTCTAATGGCGTCTTGACGGCTGGTTCACGTACAAAATCACTCTTTATCCCTCCCTGCTCGCTGTCGTCACTTGCAGTCCCTAACTGGGCGTCAATCAAACTCCGCGTCAGTCCGAGCTTGATACGTTTTTTTACACGTATCCTTACAATATTAAAATGTAAATGTAACACACGGACTCAATCTATCGATACCTGGCCCTATGCTGTGCTCCATATCTATTATTAGTCAATCAATAAATCATTTTATTATATCGTTAATGTTTTGGCTGACGACGCTCAATATGACTGAATTTGTGCCATTTTTGCGCACGAAAGCAGCTACTGCTTTCAGCGCGTTTTAGCCATCGCAATTCTGTCCGTCCGTCGTGAAATCATACTGTAAAATGTTTAGTTAAATTTAAAACATTTTTCTCCGAGTGTCGTCGAAGTCGCCGTCGGACGCATTTCACTAGGCACGTCGGTGCTCAAAGCATTTCTATTCACGTTCACGTGCTTTGTCATTGTTTATTGCACATATTTCGTATTTTGTGTCACCCTTACTGCCGACGCAATTGGGTCAGCGTATAACGGTAAAGATGTTGAATTTATGATCGTGAAGTCGTCGGTTCTACTCTTGGTCAGGTTCCCATAACTAACCATCAAAGTCAACTCAACCTTCCGTCCCTCCGCGGTAAATTGAGTACTGTTTTCCGTGGCCTGGGGTTAGAGCAAGGCACGTTTGCATGTGTTGCAGGTGACGTAATGTGATCCCATATGACAGGTGACGCTCTGTAGATCTGAGATGAGTTTCCGGGAAGTGACATTTACCGGTAACGCTATAACTTTTGTGTGCTGTGGAATGTGTGTGTGTGTGTGTGTGTGTGTGTGTGTGTGTGTGTGACTGTGGTCAAATACTAGGAAGTTTATGGAAGCTTGTTACTCAAACAACATCTCCTTGTTGCTGTTGTTATATAAAAGCAATGCAATAATAACGAACAACACATAAATCGAACATGGAAGATAGGCAGCATTTGACAGTACGTAACAATAACGTAAATCACAGACAGGCAGACAGACCTCTACCGCCTGCATGGTAGAGACACAGACACTAGTGTGCAACGACATTAAATAAGTAAAGCAGTGAGGCAAAAGCACCAGCATAACAAGGAGCAGTATTTTATTATTTGCTTACTTACTTTGCTTAATGATTTTTAATATGTTCTGAGCTAGTCAACGTAGGCCTAAAAATCCGAAAAAAATCACAATGTGGTCCTCGATATTTCTTCATGGATGCTGGTCCTGACGGTACAAGGACGCCGTACCGACAGTTGTTTTGGAGGCAGTGGAAGCGTGCGACTTTTTACCTAACCCCTTTTCCCTTGACCCCTTGAACACTTTATTGACGGTACCGCCACTTCTTATGCTACAAAGTACTGAATGGAACCATCGCGTTTCATATATACTCACAAGCTCCATACGTTTACCAAGTGAAACAACGAAAACAGAATATACGAGGTTGACGATAGTGTGAAATAAATGAGAACTAAGCAAATTTGAAAAAAAAACTAAAGTGTGATACCAATATCGTCACCACAAAACTATAACATTTAGGCCGAGTGTATCGCTGGGCAGAACGAAACTGTAGGCTTACTAAGTTTTCCATGACACTGACGAGCAAAATAATATATTATGAAAATCATCAGAAAGTGGCAGCTTGCCTAGTGTTTTCTTCCGGCGAACCCGTTAACTCTATACATTATAGCTATAACACTCGCAGTTAGCGAATTGACCAGAGAAAATAAGCAAAAAAGTTTTAGCAAAAAACGAAGACAACAAAATGCACAGCGATGTTAACAGACGCAAGCTATAACCAAATTTCCCGCGCATCCAAATCAGTGTCGAATTATGACCTTTTGATAGGCTTTTGATAGGCTGGTTGATCGTTTGGGATCCCATCCGTATACCCCCACCGGCTATTTCCTCCATTCCTGACATTTGCTAAAGTAATTGATCAGCGGTCACCCTATCGTAAATTAAAACATCCAACAAACTACATCACTGACTAGAACATTGTAGAGCCAATAAATGCACGTAATAGCTGACGTGATGAATGACGTAATGACGTTATAGTCATTCAATTATCTCATTCGAAGTGGGTCCTTGGTTGATCGCAAATGTTCTTGGGCGGGGCTTTCGCAGACTTTGTTTTGGACCCAAACTTGCTGTCTGTGGAACTGAAAATGTAACTCGGCACTGTTGCATACAGCAGCACGAGCATAGCAATGTGACTGCGTCGTACGTAAACAGATCCCTGCGCGCAGTGCTGTGACTACGTATGCGGCCGTCCCCGCCTCCAGCTGCAGAGGGTCGTATGAAGACGTCGACAGTAAACTAGGCCCAGCAGTGCTTAAAGACTAGCTTACTGCCGTACCGGCGCTAAACCGCCCGAATCGCTTGAGCCCTTGAGCCGACTGGCCGGCCAGCACTTGATCCGCCGCATGCAAAGCGTGATATGCCGCGTTTGCTTCCGATTTCTGATTTGCGCTAACCGTAACCTTTAATCGTTTAAACTGAAAATTGGCGTACCATAAGTTAATCCTGTTTTTGGGTACGTTCGCACCAGTGCTGTTTTTTTCTGCGCTTTGTTAGGAGCCCGTACAAAACAGACGGACAGATAGACAGACGGTCGGACGAATGGACGAGCAAGATTCGTAATGCTTCCTGTCGGACGTGCGCATGAACACGATCTAACGGCACGCGCGTGTGTAACGGCATGTGCATATGTAAGATAATAAAGGCAGCGTGTTGTCATGGCACCGTCACGTGACGTGTGACGTCACGCGTCACGTCATACGTCGGTCTGTAGCAGAGAGCCTCGTACGCGGAGTATGTCGGTCATGGATCTGGACTGAGACGCAGCGTCAGAAAGTGATGATTCTATCACGGACAGTCTGCCACACGGAACCAACTCCGAGCCGATGTCACTGCAATACGGAAAAACAAAATTATTGTTACCAATATTAGCAAAAAGTACTGCAGTAGCAATAGCAACAGTTGTTGGAAAAAGTGTTGCTATGCCAGGTGTGCACTATTTCAACATTACTTTCTATTCACAGTTTTTATCCACGCAAACATGAACGCTTGAATCCACCGCTGTTCTTATTGTAAACGGCGTACTATAAATTCTGTGACGACGACGATGGTAATAATGATGATGATGCAATAAGTTAAACAGACAAAAAACAGTCGCCGTTTACTGTGCTGATGCAAAGAAAAGACATCACGCACGAACTGCTTATTGACATTGCTGGTCCTGAGCTGCTCGACAAATACTGTCACCATTTCGCCAGCCACGTCTGATGTACTTTACAGCAGTAAGAATTGCTTTAAAATACTGCCGTATTTCGGCTGTAAAAGTATTGCAATACTTATTGCAAGTTACAGCAACACTGCAATATGAACATACTCGTGGCTGTAAGACGGATGCGGCTGTAAATCAGAAAAAGACGCCGCTGCGTTGCTATAGCAACCAGTGTCGACATCACCATTAGCAACCACAGGAGCAGCAGGAGTAGCTGTGTTAGTTGTAGTCGTTGTGGTGATGCTTGGTGAAGTCTGAGCGCTGAAGCTCGCTATCGGACGTCGCTTGTAAAACTGCTGTACATTCACCTGCATTCGAAACAGCGCAAATTCGTTTTTTTCTAATATTCAGCCTCATTTGTCAAACTATTACCCAGAGCAGAACACAGAGAAACAAGCAACAATAGGCAAACAAAAAACAATAATACAGATACTCAACTTTATTGATAAGGCTTTAAAATTCATTGGGCTTTTAGTTGCAGTCTAGCGAAAAAGTAAGAAAGTGGAATGTTTTTTTCATTTTCTTTTTTTTTCTTACCACAACAGCTCATAAAACAAAGTGACACACTGAATAGAATGTGAAAAGCAGACGGAAAACTGTATCAATATTTTACAGTGCAAGAAAATCAAAGACAGAGGTTTATAACAGATGGACTGGAAGCACAGAATTTTTTTACGGCTGACCATTCCGCAAGCCACTGACTTTGATACCATAGTTAATACAGACCTTGATTTAAGAAATCGAGCATATTGTAGAAAGTGCGGCAATAAATTCGTACGTTGAAGTCGTCGCGAGTACTAGAGCTGACAGTATAGCTGCCTGTCAACTCTTCATCTTGTAGCGTCGACGATGAATTTCTCTCTCCCCCGGGCTCTGGTGATGTTTCAACCTTTACATTCTGCCGCGCCGACGATCGATTATTCGAATCTTTGCCCTTCACTATGTGACAGTCGGAGCTTTCCGAGCTAAGATCTGACATTGCCACACACGCAAAAGATTGCAATCAACTTTAAATTGTCTAATGCTCAAAAATTGACATTAATATTTAACAAGGTTTTGTAGCGACACTTTCTAGGTATGGTGGGATTTCTGGTCAATATATTATTTTCAATTTACCGCAAAATTTGCAAGTAAAAGTATTTTAAACAAGAAATTTGAGCTAATGCTTACGGGACGCGCGAAAGCCTATAGCAGTTCCTGCCGCAGGCAGTCACCCATCGCAGTACTAACCTGGCCCGGTCTAGAGTAACTTCGTTTCAGCCGAAACGCGTTACCAACGACGCCACGCCACCAACGCCAGTACCTTGGCACCGCCTTGTGGATGATTTTGTGTCGCAGTCCGAAATCGCCCGAAAAATCCATAAAAAATCCCTATTTTGGCGTTCAAGGTCATCCAAGGTCACTGAATTCGGCGCCAATCGAAAGTCAGTATACGATTTTTTATTAGCGATTAATAGTAACCTAGGTCTTATCTGGCACCGTTACTGAAATACAGCGAGTTACTGGCCGAAAATCGCAAATTTTGACCACTCCCTCTCATTTCGCGCTCTCGTTCGGGGTGACCCCTTTCGAATTTATGAAAAAGCTTTACGGTTCCTGAAACTAAAGTCTTCTAGGCAGCCGAAGGTGAAGATTTGGTGATCCTAGCTTGGACCGTTTTTGCCGGATCCACCCGTGTGACGGACAGACAGACAGACGGACAGACGGACGGACAGAATTGCGGTGGCTAAGACGCGCTGAAAGCATAGCTGCTTTCGCGCGTAAAAATCGGCTTGTATCTAATAAAGTTACAACAAGTAATTAGTGGCTTTCCTTTGCACTGTAATAACTCTCTGCTATTATAAACAAAATAAACCAAAAAAATCACGGATAATGCATCGAGCGTTCAAGGACTATGGTTGATTACAGGACTGATAAAAGGTTAAGCCACAAGTCTGTGCCCCGGTGAAAATTATAATATGGTCCTTGAGAGTTGAGTAATCTGGTAAAACTACATGATGTCTGTGCACAACTAAATAAGCAAGTGAAAAATCAACCAATCCGCTTAATAGCGAAATTTCCTACTTTGGAGTGAATAGCTTGACTATGGTATTAAGTAGCATTATTCCACAGTCTCACCCATACTGTCTGTCTCTACCGCTGTATTAGCATTTGTGCAGGATGCATTGTATTTGTGCCGGTATACTGTCCGGTACGCCGTACTGGATTTCTTACTGTCACGAGGGCGATACGCTGCGCAAATGTCAAATGTCACAAAAATACCACATTTTGCTACCCATCTTTTGTCCAAGTCAAAATGTACCAAAACTTGTTTTCAGTTAGAGCTCCGCTCAGCCACTTTACTCGCTAGAGGAGCTTACATTTTTCCCCAGACATTTCCCCTAGACGCTTCGGCGTCTCAACTGCTGATATCGCCACTTATTTCGCTACGAATTAAACGCTGGCGTTACCAGTGGAGACAACTGCTTGATCACAGTCAGGCGTGACTAACCGCCAAAATCTTGATGTAGACTATCTCCCGTCGGCGAATAAGTGTGCTGAGCTAATGTCTGGAATGGTATGAGTTCGTCTAGCACTCACTTATTCCACTGCAGACAGTGTGGTGTCTGACCTGAAGCGCTGGCTGACTTGTGTAGCCGGCAGTGGACAATGACGACAACGACGATGATGATAATGATGATAAATGCAGCTGACAGTGCACCGGCGAGAATATACAACAAACTGTTATCAGCTTCTGTCAACCATACACAGCATGAACACTTTTATTCTAGGCGTGGAAACATTTCCGTATTACCCGTTGCCATCCATACCTAAAGTAGGCCTAGCCTATCTTCGTCTAAAAATTTTTATCGGAACATCAGAAATACTGGTGCTGTTTTGTTTGAGTTCGAACTTTTACTGAGAACTATTTGCATCCAGTCTGCTGTGGTGCAGCATTTTAAAGCGAAATCGCTGCATCACAAAACGATGTCGCGTATGGGGTGAGCTTGCTTTAATCCCCGTAGCGTCGTTGGTCGTCTGTCAGACAGTCAAAAGCGTGCACCTTCCTTAACCGATGGATGGATTTACGTGCCATTTTGCAGGTAAACGTGTGAAGACACACGACACAATGTGTTAGATTGGGGTCAAGCCTCGGAGGAAGGGACTTGGGGTGTTAAACCCCGAGCCAAAAATGTACTTGCTTACTTATGATTCAGCAAGGAACAGCAATGATCAGCGATTGTGCTTTTTACTGAACTCTAGTAGTTGATAAAACGTATACGTTAAGGCGTATTAGACAGACAGATAGACAAACTAAACTGAGAGACAAACCTTTGATTTGTAGTGTGATAATAGCGGACACTGAACCCTGATCATTGACAGCGGTGCAGTTGTACATTGATAAGTCTTCAGTTTGTACGTTTGTGATATGAATCAGACTCATCACAGCGAACCTGTCGTAACTGCTGGCAGTTTTGTGCACCGTGTATCTGCGCGCACACACAGGGTGACTTGCAATATACAAGGCACAGGCACACAATCACGCAAGGGCTAGAAAAATCTACGTTTTTGAAAAAAAGTTTTCTGTTTTAAAGTTTTTAAAAGGTTTTGTAGATTTAATTTGCATACACGAAGAAGATGGAACACAAAATTAAGACCCAGAAAAAACATGATCATGCATGTACCATCTTCCCTGTCACGTCGTTTTTGTTGAGCAGACAACGTGACGTGACGTCCGAACTCAAAAATCACGATTAAGATATGATATAAAATACGATTTTTTTTACAAATTGCACAACAAATAATTAAAACCCAAATAAATAAAATGTGGACTGCTGATCTTTATCCACGTTAGTGAATACACGAGGCGACTGTCCCGGTGATAGTCGCCGGGACAGTCGCCTCGTGTATTCACTACATTTTTAAGCCTACACACGAAAAAAGTACATTTTAGGCGACAATTCACACACATTTCTCTATAGCGTAGTCAATCTGTCTGTCTGTTGTCTGTCACGTTCTGCCATTTGGCAGATGCACTTGTTCGATCCAATGACACGTCACACATTGTATATGATGGAGTTTCTTGACCCCCCCCCAGAGGGAGGAAAAATCTGGGAGTCGAACGCCCCAGTTAAAAATGCAATTGTAAACTGTAGCAAATACGTCAACCCATGCTGTCATCTGGCGAATACAAAAGAACAATTTCGCCTTTTGCCAAATTACTTCGGTCTCTGTTCCTACTCAGTAAGGTGGTAAATTCTGTGCATAGCCTAATACCTGGACAAGGAATTGAGATCACGGACTTCTGGACGTGACAGTTTAGACCACGTGACTGACACTGGCAGGTGCGACACGGACAACACAGTACAGTTGATTGTAGCATTGACGCCAAGCTCCGCCCATTGCCGCTCAGCGCTCAATATAACCGGCCCAGCTAATCAACATAATTTATGCAAATATATTTAAACACACACGACACGTAAAAAGCATATATTTTACAAACGCAACCTAAGTTATTCAGAAATTGGTTAATTCTATGATTTTTCCAGAACCTTTGCTTCTGTCCGTTCTGTTGATGTTGCTGGTTGTTCAGTTTTATTGTCTGACAGCATAAAGATTCTCGGTGTCACTCTGGACTGTCACCTATCTTTGGATAAACACATCAGCTCCATCTGCAAATCTGCTTAGTATCACATCCGGTCATTCCGCCATATTCGTTCGGCCATCACTGATGATATGGCCAAATCAGTCGCTTCTTCCCTGGTCTGCGCTCGCTTAGACTACGTTAATTCTCTTCTTTTCGGCACCACTCAGAAAAAAATATTAACCGTCTTCAACGGGTCCAAAATACACTTGCCAGAGTTGCTGCCAGTCACGCTCTCCCTCGTGGTACTCGCTCATCTGATATTCTCCAGAATCTGCATTGGCTCCCAATTGATCAACGCATTGAATTCAAACTTGCCACACTGACATACAACATTCTC
>Ga0209454_1001187_pt1 | contig 15741 bp, 10 predicted proteins | sample WorMetHERISLAND1_2_FD_187400 | JGI IMG/M metagenome (GOLD analysis project Ga0209454, IMG submission 187400) | Marine gutless worms symbiont microbial communities from Max Planck institute for Marine Microbiology, Germany - Olavius geniculatus... | ecosystem: Host-associated > Annelida >...
GGTTAAACTTACCATTCCATTATTGTGTTTGTGTGCATTCTGCCTGGAAAGGCCGTCCCCAAAATGACCTATACTGTGTCGGGGGGGACGTTAAGCCCTACTCACTCACTCACTTAGATGAACCATGTATACGTATTAAATGGGTGAGTTTTTAAACACACTGCTTCACTGTACTGCTGTATTTTATTTGTGTCGAAGGCCACGGGACCTGTTTGGAAAAGCTTAATTTTTTCTGTGCCACTTTCGATGACCTTATGTCATCGAATTCATCTATCAGAATCTAAATTAAAGATTAAGTTGTACATTTTTCCAATTGCAAGAAATTGCACATGTTTGCACCTTTATTTCGTAAATTTTCTAGGGATGACGACCCAAAACTCTGGCCCCACTTTTAGAGATTCCACAGCTAGTGGTTTGCCATAAACGTATTTTTTTGATGTAGGCAGTCACAGTATGGGGTACAGTGCCACAAGGTGTCAGGTAAATGTTGGGGAATTTCCCAGTGGGGAATTTTTCTAGTTCGAAGGTCACACTATGTTTGACAACATCTGACAGGATGTGAGGCTCACCTTAGATTGTATCATCTGGATCGAGAAAGCTTAATCCGTGCATCACTATGGGACAGGTTGATACCAGAGACAGTAAAGATCAAGCGGTTATCTAACCAGTTATCCATTTGCAGATGACAGCTGAAAAGCTGCATGTAAATATGTGTGTATTATAGAGCTTGGCTCTTAAGTTAAGATACTTTGTTGATAGTCAGCATAATGTCCAGATAAAGTGGAGTAGGGCATGTATGTGGTGTCATGACAACGAACTCATCACTCAAAGAACACATGCTGATACATGTCGTTCAGTAATTTCTGAAAAAAATGTATCTGGGTATGTTGCAGTAGGTAAGCCTAACTACGTTAAGACACTTCATTATCAACATTTGTGTTTTCAGCATTTGTGTGGAGTGCTGTTCTGCATTATGATCTGAAAGAAGATTCACAGATACTGAATTTAATTTTATGGTTTGCTGAGTGTTTTACGTGAATTATAAACTGCTTCTTTCTTGTCAGATTCTTGTACGAAGTACACTGACATCTAGTTGCAGAGTTCACGCGCATCCTTGAATGTCCTGGAATTTTTTCTCTAAAATCAAGGCTTTGAAGAAAACAGGGTTGGTCCTTGAATTTGAGTTTCTAGGTCCTTGAAAGTCATGAAATTTTTTCTCTAAATTCAAGACATTCAAAGTCCTTGAAAATAAAATCCTTGAATTGGAGTTTCTTGAATTGAAATTTTTTCAGTATATTTAGCAGTGTAAACGTATAGGTCACCAGTTATGTGAACACACAGCTTATGAAGTAAAGAAACCCACTGAACGCTTGGGAAAATGTTGCATAATGTTTAATGGTATGAACTAATGTCAACATTTTGTCCTTAAAAATTAATGCCAACAGTCCTTGAAAGTCCTTGAATTGTATTTCATGAATACAGTGAGAACCATGTATGAGTTGTGCCTAATCCTATTTTGTTTTGGACTGATCGTACTCAAACTATGTCTTAGTAACTGCAAAACATTTCATTTACTTTGCACTTGTTGTAGCTGAAGCATTTTTAAGATTTTGGCTCTAGCACAATCAGGCTGTTTCTAGCAAATATGGCTTTAAAAAAATTTCTAGTCGGATTTCTGGATTTGGCTGATTTTGGCACACTTAGAATGCATTCTTTTTTTATAAGAAATGACCACATGGACTCCTAGCAGTACGTAATCAGTAACAGTGATTGATAATAATGGTATTTATTAATAAGAAAGTTGGCAGCACTAAATACATGAACTCATTTTTCTGTGCATTACGTAGCATAAAAAGAAAGCCTAGCGTAACAGCGGTGCATGTTTGAAAGCCCACTGCGAACAAAATCTAAGCTCACCCATCCCAGCAACTAACATTGGGTAAGATGCATTCACATACGCCAGATGGCGCCACCTTCTCGCGTGGCTGCTGCCGTGTGAGTGGCCGAATGCGAGTATTTTGAAGGGGGTGCCTAACTTTGATGCCCCCCATACAGAAAATTCCTGGAATGCAGGGACAAAATGTAAACTAGTGAAAACTATGCATAATGCTGAAAGTTTGGTAAACAGGTTGTCCCGGTCTATCTCGTGATTTCGACACAATTCGCTCTTGAAATGTGTGTCGCAGGCAAAAATTGCCAAAAAATCAAATCAATAAAACCTCTATTTTGGCGTTCAAGGTCATCCAAGGTGATTGCTTTCAGTGCCAATCAAAAGCCAGTGTAGGACTTCCTATTAGTGATTAATGGCAACCTAGGCCTATCTCGCACTGTTTCTGAGATACAGCAACTTATTGGCTGAAAATCACGAATTTTCCCCACCCCCTCTCATTTAGCGCCCTCACTGGGATGACCCCCTTTGAATTTATGGAAAAGCTTTACGGTTTCTGAAACTAGAGTCTTCCAGGCAGCCGACGGTGAAGATTTGGTGATCCTAGCTTGCACTGTTTTTGACTGATTCACCCGTGTGATGGACAGACAGACAGACAGAATTGCGATGGCTAAGACGTGCTATAGCACTCTGCTGTTGCACATAAAAAGTGCCCCAGCCAAAGCACAGCTCTGGCATGAACTAAAGAAAATGGCAGATGGGAGATGTTTTTTGCCGCACACTGTACGGCGAACCGTACAGTGTGTGGTTCACCGTAGATAACTTCTACGGTGAACCGCTCCCACCATTGTCTGTGATCATAGCCTAGTAGTCAGTGATAGTGTCTTGCATCCGATGAGTTCAACGAGACCAGAATGTCCATAAATTTGGTAGTAACCATCTGAGCATGCGGCGAGAAACAACAATACAATAGAATGCTAGCGACAAAACACAAAACAGTTATAATACAGAAATCAGTACAGCATAGTTACTTACTAACAAACTGTTCAAGCGAAGTGAATGTGATTTTCACTTCAAAATGTTCATATATTCGGTATTAACAATATGAGCACATGGCAAGAAATAACGATAAAACAGACTGTTAAGACTAAACAAAAATGCTTTGTAATAATACAGAAATCAGTACAGCACAGTTACTTAAAAGTCATACAGCAGCAGGTCAGAGTTCTGACAGTCAGAATCCTGAGTAAAGCCAAAACCTGAATCTGATGTCCAAATTCACCACCAAATTTCTGTGCACCGAAAATCCGCTGAAAAATTTATGGCTAGCCAAATTCGCTTCCGGATATGAATCGAAAATGTTGACACTCAGCTGAATTTCAGCCGTAGTTTGTCAGACTCAAATGCTGGTACATTGCTGGACTAGAGTAAACCTACTACATGACAATCAGTGGTCATAGGTCACTGGTGGTCATTGGTCATACTGGTTAGTGATTAGTCAGTCATCGGTCACTGAGTGATTGCAGCTCGTCCGAGAACGTTACCGAACTGCATAACTTCTTTCCATCTGCCAACAAACAACAACAACGGCACTGTCCACACGTGCTCATTGCTAAGACTAATATATTTAATAGTTTTTTTGTCAAAAATATTAGCATCAGCTACAGCAGACAATGGTTTTTTTCCACACATGAAAAGACGGAAAGTGTCCGTGAACAAGGTGAGTGTACCACCAAGAAAACAAACATGGGAAACTTAGAAAAAACTCACAAAGATCAAATTTGACAAATGATTTGACAGAAATTCCTGCAGCATAGCCTGGAATTTGTCTTGGGGCTCCACTCCTGATGGCAGAATAGCCAAAACTCGAGGCCGACAGCAAAAGAGGGTTTGCTGGAAAGAGGCTTACAGCCAGCCCCCCTTCCCATCAGCTGGGTGATCCGGGAGAACGCTGTAATTTCCCCAAGCAGGGTTTGGGGTTGAGCTCAGACTGCAAATGAATTTTGGATGTCTTAAGAGCACCTGTCTAGCGACTGCAAATGTTGTTTGGCTGAACCACATGCCTAATTTTTCAGCTGCTGAAAAAAGCGGCTATTCATCTTGCACCCAATGCACCCTCGGCCTACGACACCAAAAATGGCCAATATAATGCAGCGCTATATGAAATTGAATGTCTAAAGAAAGATAAGTGCGAAATTGTCTGAGTCACTGGCCAGTGTCCAAGCTAGAACCAGAAAATGTCGCATAAAATAACCAAAAAGTGTCCACAAGATGTGACTTTCAAGCTCGATATGCTTGTGCATATCGAGTACAAATGCATTCAATGCATTTGTAGCCAGGGCTTTGCTCCGGACCCAACTGAGGGAACTAAGTAATTACGTTACTAAGAGCACAATAGCTCAAGTAGCACAATGCTTATTATTGCTGTTATTCTTAAGACAATTTTTCAGCTGTCTGCACCATATCTGAAATTATGTGTAATACTGTAATGTGTAACGTGTAATGCTAAATCTGTCACTGTTATCCACAGTTTGCAAGATTTTTAGCTAAGAAAGTGGACCAATCAGTGATGACAGTTGATGAGAGACCTTTGAGTGAACTGCTGCTCCAGACGCTGGTGGATGAGGGTTCTGTGCTACTCCCCTGTATTATACTACGAGGCACCGACAGCCTGCAACAAGCGCATGACACTGCCTTAGACACGTAGCTGAACAAGAAACCCAGCTATCACTAGGAAAAGCCGACCGTACCGCCTATGTCTGAAGCCCAGCCTCCGATTTCCAGTCACGGAGAGAAAACAATTTGTCAGAGGTGAGACAGTTCCATGCACGATATGTTAACGGAACGCTGTCTCAAAAGCTACAATGAACGCTAGTATAACAGACATCGCACGTGGTCATTTTGCCAAGCGATATAAATAGCTACTGTTCCGTGCACGGAGTTATCTCGCCAGGTGATATATACAGCTACAGAGTAAACAAACAAGGAAAATATCGGACACAGGTTTTTCAAATAATTCTCACAATGAAAATGCCTTGATCGGGAAGACACACTACAGCCTATACAGTTCCTGTTGCAGTACTGACCTTCAAGGTCATTCATGTCATTTGAAAGCCAATATGTGACTTTCTATTAGTGATCAATAGCAACTTAGACCCTATCTCGCACCGTTTAGCTGTGAGCGTGCGTAGCGACCTTCAAAGTCATCCAAGGTCAATGGTTTCCAATTAATCTGACAGAGCGTATGCCACTTTCTATTAGTGATTAATAGTAACCTAAACCATATCTCTCACAGTTTCCGAGATATGGGCAGTTTTCCGTTGCAAAATGCACATTTTTCCTACTACCTGTCCATTCAACCCCAAATTTGAAAATGTTCCCCTTGGAGTAGATGGCTGAAATTTTGACGCTAATCATCCATGTAAAAAGTTTTTCCCTAAGCCCTACCCGTTAGTAGTGTTCGAAAATTAGCGGTAAGATTGGGAATGTTACCGTTACCGTAAGTTACCGGTAGTTTACCACTAAATTTCCGGTAAATTACCCATATTTTACCTTTAACAGAAGTGCATCCCGCTGAAAAAGTCTCAGAATAGCTGTTAACATATGTAAGTAGACGACTTTGGCGCTTTAGTTTCAAAATCAAATTGATTGGACTATTATGGCACTTAATGTGTGTAAAATTAAATGTCTAATTTAAGTCTTTGAAATGCATAAAAAATTGACAAAATAAAAGTCCGTAATTTACCGGTAATTTTGCAACTTTACCTTACTGTAATTTACCGTAAGTTACCGGTAACGTTACGGGAGCAAACCCTACCCGTTAGCCACAATACATCCGTTAGAGAAGGACGACAGACAGACAGACGAATGAACAACAACCATGCCAATAGCTCGACCATTACTTAAGTACAGTCGGCTAAAACAGCTCAGATAATAATAATAGCAGACGAAAACAAGGAACTATCGAACACTGCACCAAAAATGTCACATTAGCCTACAATGTACTCAATATTCACAGCACTATACTTGCGCTTGATCTCAATAAAAACAAATCAGTTTTGTGATCAGTTCCTAGTTAAAGTTAAGTTAAAAGAATATTAGCATAAAAATGTACAGCTGTTTGTGGGATACCCATATCACACAGCTATGGAGCGTCACCTGCCGTATGAGATCACAGTGTTAGCTGCCACCCAACAAGCTCGCCTTGTTTCAATCCAAGCCAAGCAGGCCAGTACTCGATTAACCTACCCCAGAGGGATGGGAGACTGAGTTGAGACCTCAGTGGTTAGTTGAGATGGTTTACCTGTCCGCAGACAGACACCTATCCAAGTAGTAACCACTTGATAGTCACATGACCGGAAGTCAAACCCACAACCTCTTGATAGTAAGTCCGACACTGTAACATTATGCCACCAAAACACCACAAATTAAGCACAAATATAGCTCTACAAAACCGAAGACAAGACACTGCTTGCTACGTTACATTTACGATTTGCCAGAGTAGACCACAGTGAACAGATACTGGTAGGTCCTGTGTCTTGAATCGAAAACTGGCAGTTCTTATAAAACTATTTTGTACACGTGATAATTATTGTTCATGACTGTCAGTTATATGTTGCCTAATTTTAAGTTCTTAGGCGAGCAGCTGAAGTTTTATCACGATGGAAATGTGTGTATATTTAAACAGAATTAAATTTACGATAGACAACATGTGAGACGCACTTAAGCGGCGGTGAAGTAATTGCTGGTGCAGCAGCGTCCTCAACGGAAGACACTGAATGTAGGCTTAGGTCATTGTCCATCATCTGTAACACATCACCGAAAGGCCAAACCGAAAATGAACTGTAATATGTCAATATTCAGTTCATTTTGCAAAGTGAACGAAATAAGTTAGTTCAGTACATTCCATTCCGTTATTCGATACATGTGTCAACTGTTTTCAACAATACAACAGTTATACAATTAATGGCGTCGAGGGCTAAGAAAGTTGGGGGCAGAAACTTGCAATTTTCCTAAAGACAAATGCAAATTTCAAACAGCTCAAACTCCAGCGCTCAAAATTTCAAAAATGCCTTCACATTCCTGCAAAATGGCCGACTTTCAACCCTAAATTTTGTTTTTTCTTCTCCGAAGAAAAATTTTGCAAAAAGAAGACAATTTTCCAACAAGCTAAAATTCAGCGGAAGAGAGAACATGACTGTAAACACACACAAACACCCTGTCTTTATTATCTGCAAATGGCACAAGCTAAAAATGCTGATGACGATGATGAAACAGAATGCTAAGAACTACAGCGACTGACCTGTGGCAAGAGCGTTGCAGCGTTAGTACTAGTGTTAACATTAGCACTGTTCACAGCAGCGTTGTTGCCACGCCCTGCTGCTCCTGCTGCTAATGATGATGATGATGATGGTTGAGGCTTCTTTACATCTTCCATCAGTTCACTGATATATACATTCACAACAAACTCTTTTCAAACTCTTTTCAACTATTTCCATTCAGTCCAGCGGATCGAGCTCCGAAAGACATGTGACTGGCATACTAGCATGCGTAATGACCCTTCAAGGTCATCCAAGGTCCATGATTTTACGTCATCTGAAAGAGCTTATGCAATTTCCTATCAGTGATCAAACAGCGATCTTGGCCTTATCTCTCGAAGTTTCTAAGATATTGCAATTTATTTGTTAAAAATTCACTACCCACCTCTGTTCAACCCCCAAATTTAGGATGTTCCCCTCGGACTAGATTGTTGACATTCTGCATGTGAAAAGCTGTGACACTGGGCTAATTAACGGTTTAATAAAATTTCAGGTAACCCAACGTATCACAATGCATCATCACACTGGACAGACGGACATCATTCTACAAATACCACTCATGCATGCATGTGGTAGGAATTGTACATGTAATTTAATTACTTTAAAATATTAAACTATTTAGTTGTAAACTAAAAATTAATGATTAAACCACTGTTTAACTAAAATATGCCATTTTAGTTACAACATTGCTCTAAATAAAATAAATTAATTAATCTATTCGTTAGCAACTGTTTTAACTATCGTCCATCACTGCTCCTCGCTCCACCACTGATACAAATCAAATCAAAAATCAGATCAAAAATACAAGATGATCGAACATTTGTAGAGCGCATCTACAAAGTCTCTAATGATTCACGCTGCAGACAGAGATATAAACCTGACGGAATCATCCCAGTCTGTGTTGTCCTCATCATGACTGTCTTTGCCTGGCGGCAAACCAAGCTGCTGATGCTGTTGTCGTTGTTGCTGTGGTTGTCTTTGTCGTTGTCGTTGTTGCTGTTCTTGTCGTGGTGAAAGTCCGTGGGTGTCGTTCATTCCAGACTCTGAGATCTCAGACCCCGAGTCATCGTCATAACTGCCCGTCTCCAACCTGATCGATCAATCAATCAATTAATTACTCCGGCATTTCTAACATGGCCTCCTTAAGTAGTACAAAACCCATCATGTCTCAAAAAGTAAGCAAATCGTTTTTGTCAGAACTTCGTCTAATTTCCATCGATTTCAATAATTTTTGGCACAAAGATAGCCAAAACGTAATGACCGCGTACAATTATTTTCCACCTCAACTAATTTGTGTCAATGCACGATGGTAACATGTAAAGTGGTGTACTGCTAAGTACAGATGGAGTCCAATCTAGGGAATAGTCAAGAGAAGAAACTTCAAGAACAGGTGAGTTTTTTGTCGCTGACAAAAGCAGGATAACAACTCAGCAGATAACAACAATCAGTAGCATCTTGGCAGAGAAAAGAAGAGTACGGGCAAATGCCCCTCCTCTAAATTTTGCACTGTCAGGAAAATTGTTGGAAAATATTCTTCTTGTCCGAAAATTTCTATCCAAGAGTGCAAAACTTGAAAATAAAAACCCCCATTAAAAAACAGAGGCAAAGTTGAAATATTGGGCATCCAAAATCTCCTCTGTGAGAAATTTGTAGTTGGCTGTCAAAATCTAGTCAGCTGTTCGTTGGAAAATTGTGACTTCGTGCCATGTCTACATTTTTAATCCATGATGCTGCTGACAGCAATGGCAGTCGTAACATCACAATGCTGCTTTTGGTTCTATTAGCAGACCACACTAACGGCCACACCTGAAGTACAATCTGTCTGTCTGTAAATAAGTATGTATGTATAACGTATTAACATATAGCACATCCTTGGCAAAAAATGCAAGTTTTGCCAAATCGCCACAAAATATATCAAAAACATGAAATTTCAATATTAAAAAATTCCAAAATTTTTGGAAGGTGCACTGCTCAGCAGCCAGACCGTTCCCCATCAGGGAAAGGATACCTGCACCCATTTCTGTACCCCACTTCCCTTTTTGCTCGCCCGGATTCACATAGTTAGGCTGCGTTCACATAGACATGAGTACGAGTACGAGTCTGGGTTTCCGTTTACGGCCCGTAGAAGCTTCACTCACACAAGCAGAGCGTTCACGGTCACGCGTACGAGCATATAACTAAACGCGTGTCGGCCATATTGAGTAAAATCAAATCGAAGAAATGCTTCGCCATTAAAACAACAATATTCCACTACAAAGTTACTACTTTTACAAACCGCACATCTCTAACGAGGAATAATTTTACGATGACGTCAGTTCTGACGTCAAATATGCGCCACAGTTTTTTTATAAATTATATTAATGCTACTTACGGGGTAGTTTACTTCGCATGGGTTGGATAAAAACACGACCTGCACAGAAACTACTCGTACGAGTGAAATTTACAGGTAACCCGTACTCGTATGTACGTGAACGGCCGCCATTGAAATACACGCAAACTCATGTTTGCCGGAACTCATATACGGGAACCCGTACAGTGTCGGACTCGCACTCGTGTTTATGTAAACGCAGCCTAACTCTCAGGCCCACGTGTGGAAGTCTTAGCATAATTCAGGCATCCCAGGTCTGACCACAACCCCAAAACCCAAATTTGATGTTCCTCAGCCCCAAAACCTGGGTTTGGAAAAAGTCCCAGGGTTGAAATCCCTACTTGATTGGTATGTATACGAGCCAAGTACAGCGTAGTGTGATGAAAGCACATCAAAGAGTCGGCTGTTGTTGCCATAACATGACCGTCTCTATGTTGTGATGACGTCACAGAACGCTGTGCTGACGTCACTGGACCATACTCTGATGTCATTGGACTCATAGCAGAGCGACCATCTCTATGCTTTGACGTCGTAATACGTTGTGCTGACGTCGCTGGACGTTGCGGTGACGTCACTGGGCCCACAGCACCGTGGCCGACTCTATGCTGTGACGTCACTGGATCTTGCTGTGACGTCATAGAACTCACAGAAGCACGGCTGTCTCTGTGCTGTGACGTTACTGAACGCTGTGGTGACGTCACTGGTCCTGGTGTTGACGTCATCACAGGCTGTGCATATACTATCACTGACGTTTGCTGTCGTGTAACTTTAGGTGAATTTCTTCGACCTGCCCAGCAGCACCCAACGAATCAGAAGACTACTATTACTCAGAGTATGACAATGACTACTAGTACTGACTGCTACTACTTCCAAGAATGGGCAAAAGACCTTTTAGGATGAGACCAAGACAAGACCACACATGAACAGCTCCTAGCCCGAGACCACGCGCAATCGTCCTAAGTGTTTTAAAACTGTTTCGCAACAGCCAGATTTTGTTCAATCATTTTGCCTTAGTACTGTTTAAGCTACATCTGTTGATATAATTTCTTCCTGGAAACTTATTTTTGTTTGACTGAGTTAAGTAAGAAAGAAAACGTTCTATCTGAACCGTGTGCTAATGCAAGCAGTTTCTATCCTCAAGTTCCACGTGTGCAATATATTAAGTGATTTAAAACAGTTTAGCAACAGGATGCAAGACAAGGTGACTAGGTGACATAACATATAATGGTTAAACAGAAGCCTAGGAAAATCATTTTCTAAATGTACCCAGTGTCCACGGCCAGTACCCAGTGACATATTGGTAAATTAGCAGCTAGATGACAAATCTAAACACTGATCAGTGGTGAATGCCTAATGCTCCCAAATTTCAGAATGACAAAAATTTCTCTTACTGTTAAAAAATTCTCTCAAAAAATACGCAATCTAAGGCTGAAAATCCCCTAGACATTTCAGGTAGAATTGTAATTTCGAGCACCTATATCCTCCTGACAAAAACGTGCAGATGTCTGTTGGACATTTGCAGCTTTCGGTGTGTAATCTTTTAACCGAGGACGCGCATGAATGAAGCTGACCTGGCAATGGAGTGGTTGCTGCATTCTTTGCCTTGGCCTCCGCTTCAATGCTGGTCTGCAACTGATTACGAATGTTGTAGAAATGCTTCACATCCTACAACACATTCGACACATAAACTGCCTCATCAAATCATTAGATATAATGGTTAACCACATAATTAGTCTTAGTTCCAATAACAGCCGTCATTATTAGCAACGACAGCTATTACTGGACAATTGCTGAATGAATGTAAACTGATGATTAGTTAACTGAAAAAACGAGCAACTGGCCCTTAACTAAACAGATGGCCAACAGCCATCAAATATTTTATATGATATCAGTTCATTCCATAAGCAACTAATATTCGTCTGTGAATGGCGTCATTAGGGGGCCTCTGAATCCGTATCCCTTACTTTTTATTCTTCTTATTCTAGATAATGAGCCACGAGATTCTTATAAAATATCTATAGGATATAGATGTCCATTGAAACTCCACACCAGTTGCTATCTTCTGCACAAGTGGTGTACACCTTTTTCTTGACATCTGAATCGTTAGCACGCCTAGCAGCAACTGATACTGAACTGCAGCTTCATCAGCGAGTCGCTACCTGCCAACGGTCACGTAGTCAATTAACCCCTTGCACATTGCTTAACTCTATACCTACAAACCTGAAACTCACAAGTTTAAAAAATAGTATCTAGGGTATCCAAAAAACACATGAAATGTAAAAAATATAGGCCTATGTGTCCTTGGACAAAACTCACAGTTCATGACCTACTAATCTGAAAAGTGAACTACCGACAAGAACGTAAATCATTACCAACTCTAAGGAAAAGAAATTGGTTAAAATGCACATGCCTTGACGTGTTTGGTTCTGTCAGTCATAAGAGAATCACTGATTGCAGCAAACAGCTGATCACTGATACCACACGTGTCCTGTGCACACACAGTCAACAAGAGACTCATAGTTAACATGACATGACACGATATGATGAATGACTTGCACTGACAAACTCAGGGATTGCCATTCAAAAATGGCAGGCGATTGAAAAATCGATCGCGCCGCACAGCGTAAGTGATCGATAGGCTTATCGATAGATAGATTATGTAGTGACGCGAGGCCTGTCAAAAAAGATGCTGATCGGTAGAGCGTAGTGTTCGAACAGGTGTCTACTGATCCAGAAGTGACCTCAAATACATGGGTTGATTAGTGGAAAGTGCTTCTGTAAAAGATTCACCTCGTGCTCTACAGAGTCCGGGGCAGAGCCCCAGCCGCAAATGCGTTCTGCCACTCAGCGGCAGTTGGTCGTACCGCACTATCGACTGAACAGTTTCGGTCGTCGGTGCTTTTCTGTGGCGGGCCGTCGACTTGAAATTCGCTACCAGACAGTCTTCGTTACCCAGAACTGAGTCTCGATACTTTCAAACGACAGCTGAAGACATACATTTTTTGCGAAATATTGATGACAAAATGTATTAAGCAGATTTGAGATCTTTTTGAGCATGCGCTATCTAAATTTACACTTTACTTACTTACTTACTTACTTACTGATTGCAATTCGCTTGTCCGCAGACTGTGAACACCCTGAATAGCAGCCCTTTGATGTTAACTGCTGTGACTGAGTGTGCTGCATGTTGATTGGTGGTCTTAGTTCTGGGTAAACGACGTATCAGCTAGATGGCTAATCACAATACAGAGTGCAGGGTTAGCTAATGTCGAGTTTTGTCATTCAGTGACATATATCAGGTCTATGTCGATTCACAATAGCAAAAACTTTTCAATATCATACATTCAGATAGTTTTATGTTAGAACTATTTATTGTGCTGCAGTCCTGGTAGGCCACAATACGGGTCTGTCCATTTATTGGTCTCTCTGTCCCATACTTGCTCCTAACTCAAGGGCCAGAAAAATTAACACTGGTCTGAACGTTTATCGGAGCAAATGTAACCGATGTGAAAATTTTCAGCTTAAAGGTTAAGACTGGCATTGCACAGTCTATAATCTAAGGCGGACGGCCACACAATATGACGGCTTTTAGTTGTCATATTTTATCAGTTTTGTGCAGATTTTAGTCGCATTTATTTCACACATTGCCAAGGCCGTCTTGTGCCAGCATGGGGCCTTTGGGCACTAACTTGCCCGCGGGACCCCCGATACCACATTACATCTTCTTCCCCCAGCATTTCTAGACCATTTAATTAAGTTCACGTTGTGACAGTAATTCATCCTAAGGCGACGAAAATTGGTTAAACTGTCCATTGCGATGATCACAATTGTAGCGCAGAGTCCTTTTGAGGCGCGAGGGATTGGCACATGCCAAGGTGCCACCCCGCTAAAGACGGCCCTCCACATTACCCTAAATGTGAAGCCGCATCATGTGGAGATGTGTTTTGCTGTTATAAAGACTGATATTTCGACATATAATATAATATAAATATCGTCATGTTGCATTTTATAATTAAAAAAATAACAAAAACGAAAATTAAAATCACTAAAACAAACAAACTGCAAGCAAAGAAAAAATCATTAGCAGTCTAGATATCCATAGAATCCATCCGAAGTTGCCAGAATTCTACAAAAGGTAAGATTACTAAAATAAAAGTCTTCCTGTCAATGTTTGCAGAGCAAAAGGTTTTTTTGCATCCAAAGAAAAGTTACCAAGAAAATAAACTAAATTTTAACAACTATTACTCAATGTTAATTAGTCCAGAACAAATTGTAATCAATCGATCAATATAGGCAAAAACAATTCCACGTTTTGCAAGTGCCAAAAATTTTTTTTTCACAAGAAAAACAAAATGCAAAAAAATACAAAAAAATGAAATTATATAACTATTAGTTAACCCTGATTAATTTCGAGGCATGTGATAAATAAACAATCGGTCTCTACGTACGGGTCCAATGCCTCGTTTTTCCAGTGCAACGTTCAGGTCTCTGCGTATTCTTTGCTGAGTGGACTTGAACAGTTCAGGGTTAATGTGCTTCACCAGGTCAGCCTGAGCCTTGTTGACATCTTTTACCAAGTCAGAGTTCACAAGGTCAAAGTTCACGGGGTCAGCGTGTTGGCTTGGGTCAAGTTGATGCTGCTTCGGTTGTTGCTGCTGTTCTGTGCTGTCAGTAAGACTCTGTCTGCAGTCATTAATACACAGAATAATTTTACAACATCACTCGATCAATTGATCAGTGATGGGGTCCTCAAAGTCTGTCCTTGACCTCCAGGACAGCCCTCAAGGACACACAACCATGGTCTTGGCCTTGGCATCAAAAAGTCTGGCCTTGGCCTTGGCTCCGATGCCTTAGCCTTGATTCTAAGTTTATGGCATTTGTATACTGTATATCCACTTTGTTATGTCACTGTGACCGTGCAGAATAAAGTATCTGAATCAGCGGTTTTTACATGCGAAAGCAGCTACTGCATTCAGTGCGCCTTAGCCATCGCAATTCTGTCCATCCATTCGTCCATCCATCCGTTTGTTCGTCCATCACACGGGTGGATCAGTCAAAACGGTGCAAGCTAAAATCATCAAATCTGAACCATCGGCTGCCTGGAAGACTCTAGTTTCAGAAACCGTAAAACTTTTCCATAAATTCGAAGGAGGCACCCCGAACGAGGGCCCTAAATGAGAAAAGGATAGGAAAAATTTGCGATTTTTAGCCAATAAGTCGCTGTGTCTCAATAAAGGTGCAAGATAGGGCCTAGGTTACTGTTAATCACTAATAGGAAGTTGTACACTGGCACTCGATTGCCATTGAATTTAATGGCCTTGGATGATCTTGAACGCCAATATAAGGGTTTTTATGGATTTTTTGGCGATTTTGGGCTGCAAGACACATTTCAAGAGCGAACTGCACCGAAACCAATTGAGACAGACATGGAAAAACTGCATACGAAATTTTCAGCATTGAACGTACATTTCGACGGTCCAAGTCTCGATTTTCTAGGTTGAAGAAAACCTGCGCACGAGGGCATCAAAAAACGGTACCACTGTAAATGTCGTTATTTTACTGTTCTTGGCCAGTCTTTCGTGAAAACGGTTGCAGATAGGCATGGGCATGCTGCCTATCACAACAAGCACTAGTGACGAGCTTTTCAGTCGTATCAACACCGATGACTTTGAAAAACGATAAACTTCCAAAATGAGGGATTTCTATTGATTTTTCAATCTTCGGCTGCAGCGCACACTCCAAGAATGAACTGCGACGAAATGGCTGGAGACAGACTGACAGTTTGCGAACAGGAACTGCTATAGGCTTTGGTACGTCTCATGAGCATTAGCTCAAATTTTTTGTAATTTGGTGAAGATAGGTTATTAGACAGTCCATCTTTACACTCTGTTACTTAGTTGCCTTGAATTTAGCCTAGAAGACCACTTGCCCGGCCTTGGCCTTGAGGATCACTAGCCTTAGCCCTAAAAATGCTGGCCTCAAACCCATCCCTGTAATCAGCCAATCGATCTGTCAGAAAATAAGCACTTACAAAAATCACAATTAGTTCACGTAATAAAATCAAAGATGAAACGTAAAAGATATGTCCGAATTGCTAGAAATTTACCAATTTGTTCTACACAGTACAGTCTGGAGAACTACAGAAGTCACAGCATCCACAAGTCATA
>Ga0209454_1001188_pt1 | contig 15740 bp, 11 predicted proteins | sample WorMetHERISLAND1_2_FD_187400 | JGI IMG/M metagenome (GOLD analysis project Ga0209454, IMG submission 187400) | Marine gutless worms symbiont microbial communities from Max Planck institute for Marine Microbiology, Germany - Olavius geniculatus... | ecosystem: Host-associated > Annelida >...
ACGCGTTGTGCATTATAAGTTGATGCGCATTCAAAAAAATTAACGCGCATTAAAAAAATTCATGCACATACGTAAATTTATGTTAATGTATAAAATTTTTTGAAGGAAAAGTTGAAATATTCCGTTAAACTGTGGTTATTTAACAATCGAATGAATTCAAGTAACTAAACTGTAGTTGCCATTCCATCACTACTGTAAACAAATAATTATTTTGATAATTTTCGACGACAGGCTAACAGATTCCTGAGCTTGCTATGACGTCAGTTATTGTTGATTATATGTTTAAAAATGTGTTTCTAACTTTCTATATTAGACAGGCAGGGCCCCTCAAACGTTGCGGGGCCCGTGATAACTTATTCCTCTACTCTCCCTCTCGATGGGCCTGGGTGCGTGAATAATGCATTAAAAATTTAATGCTTCGACAGCTCTAAAATTTACGTATGCACGTTAATTTTTTAATGCACATTAATTTTTTAAACACATTAACACGTTAATTTGACAGCTCTACTATCATTACAGCGGAATGAAAAGCAATCACCTGCGTGATGTCGTAGTTAAGAACGGTCTTCATGTAGGTCGGGTAGCACGTGTAGATAATATAAAAACCAGCACCTTCCAGCAGAGCTGATAGCAGCAGAGCATAAACAGGCCTACTGGTAAACATAAGCTTCCACGGCGGACATGACAACTACAACACATAGTAGGATACAACTGCAGATACTACAACAACAACGACTACTACTACTACCACTAGAGCATAGACAGGCTTACTGGTAAGCGTCAGCTTTCACGGCAAACACAACCACAACAACAATAACAAGCACCAAAATAATCTGACAAAACGTGCAATTGCTCAGCATTTCTATTTGCCAGGTGGCAGCAGCAATCTGCAAGCGGATGTTTTGGCTGGGGGTTCAAATCCTTTCCCTGGGAGGTCAATGTCACTGGACCCGACAAGTGCAACTGCCACATGGTGTGTAAATCTGTCAAACGGTTCAAGCTATAGATGGAAAAAACGTTTTTTTCCGTTTTTTATTCATGCCACGTTTTTCTGTTTTTAACGTTTTTTATTTTCTCAACGTTCTTTATTTTTTTTAAAAACGTGCATTGAAAATCCTACCAAAAACTTCAAGAGAGGCACTTTTGGAACCAGAACCACAGAAACAAATTAATAGGTCATAGTAATGGTACTTTACTTAGTCAGTCTAAATATATTACAGAAAAAATCTTGTCATCTACCATAATTAGTTGGTCTAGTGCTATAGTCTTACGACCACATTGTCGAATTGAAATTAAGTGAAGTTTTTACGCGTGAAAGCAGCTACTGCTTTCAGCATATCTTAGCCATCGCAATTCTGTCTGTCCATCCGTCTGTCTGTCTGTCCGTCTGTCACACGGGTGGATCAGTCAAAAATGGTGCAAGCTAGGATCACCAAATCTTCACCATCGGGTGCCTGGAAGACTCTAGTTTCAGAAACCGTAAAGGTTTTTCATAAATTCGAAGGGGGTCACCCCGAACGAGGGCACTAAATAAAAGGGGGTGGGCAAAATTTGTGATTTTTAGCCAATAAGTCGCTGTATCTCAGTAACGGTGCAAGATAGGGCCTAGGTTACTATTAATCACTAATAGGAAGTCGTACACTGGCTCTCGATTGGCACCCAATTCAATGACCTTGAATGATCTTAAATGCCAAAATAGGGGATTTTATGGATTTTTTTGACAATTTCAGGCTGCGACACAAGTCTACATCATTCACAAGGTGGCGCCACGCTACTATCATTATGCGATCCAGATAGAAAATTTGGTATCTGTATATTAACTTAGCGTGAACTGGAACTGCTATAGGCTTTCGTGCGTCTCATGAGCATTAGCTCAAATTTCTTGTTTATCTAGACTATAGTTCCAGCTACACTGCAACTACAGCATTAGGCCATAGACAAAAAGTTGAACAAATTATGGCCAACATTTTTCATTCAATGTTTTAAACGTTTTTTTAATTCTTTAAACGTTTTTTACGTTTTTAAATTTTTTTTTCTGGAACGTTTTGTACATCTATGATTCAAGCAAAGTGCACAAATGTGAGAGAAGGACAGACGTCAGACCACCCTACTGAGAAATATGTTGCTTAGGTGGAATCGCCTGTGCTGACCCTATAACAATTACTACTACTACTACTGTGCTCTACTACTACTACAGATCATGTTGGTTTGGCCACAACCTGCCCAACACGTTCCATTCCAACTGGGGGTTTTAACCCCCATAACATCTCCTTCCCCATTATTATAACAGCATCGCACTCAATGCTACTTGATCACACAAATGCTGATTCCTGTTAATCGAGTCATAAGTTAATCAAGTAATCAAGTAAGTAAGTAAATGAGTGTATACGGGTAGGGTGACGTCATCGGAGAGTGGGAGTGAGCTCTGGATGTGTAGTTTCTCGTCGTGTGAAATGCACGGATGTTGTGACATGTTCTGTCTGGCTATGATCAGCCATAGAACGTACCACGTGCCACTCAGCACACCTACGAACAAACGTAGTAACCAGCGACATGTTACCATCATGTCACCAAAGCACTTATACTCTATGCGAATTTTGTTCAGGAAATAAGGTTATTTATATTCTAATCTATTCTTCTTAATCTGTTGACAGCTATGAACCCGAATCCAGTCGATTTAACTTCCAAAAAGTGAACTAAAATTGGTTAGAAAATTTCCTATCGCTAAAAAGTACAGCTGGTGTCTGGGCCTTGCAACTTGGGAAGAACTTCACATTATTTTATGTTATAGGCTTTCCATCAGTATGATGACTGCATCCACTAAACAGAAGCTTAGGTTAACAACAACAGCAACAACAACTACTACTACTACTACTACTACTACTACACTGTGTCTCAAAAAAAAACATCCCAAACATTTTTCGACCGTAACTTAAACAAGAATTAACAGATTTTAATAATTTTTGGTGCGAATATTTCTGAGACAACTAGCCATCAAATAACAGTTTAGTTTCCCACCTCACCCATCATCTGTTTATGCACTACCTAGGGAATGCAAAACCAATGAAATGTTGTATTTTTACCCAGTGCGGTATCTTGACTTAATTTAAATAATGCAGAAAAACACATTTTGTTCACATTTTTGACACATTGGCTGACATTTCATCTAATTGTTTCCTTTTTCAACTGTGTGCAGTAAAATTGCTGGAAATGTCAGCTCATTGTGCAAACGCAGGCACAGAGACAATTTCAGTGTGAATAATGTTCTGCTCCAGACTAATCCAGACTTCGCCAGTTGCTTCATGAATTCATAAACATTCCTAAACGCTATCTGGTAGACACACTGCTGTATGTCAGTCAAACCTTGTAATCAACTAGTTGTTGGGGGCCACAGATGTGAATAGATAGAATTTATCAATGATTTTCATTCATTTCAATGCGCACTTTGATTGGTCAGATTTCCTCAGGTAGTGCAGAAACAGACATTGGATGAAGTAAGAACTTAAGCAATTGTTTAATAGCCAGATGTGTCATAAATATTTGTGGCAGAAATTATTAAAATCTGTTAATCTTTTTTCAAGCTATGATCGATAATAGGGATGTTTTTTCCACGTTTTTGTATGTTTTATCACATATTTTGCTCGGTCTGCTTTCCCTAGGTACTGCAGAAGCAGACACTGGGTGAGGTGAAAAAATGTGCATTTGATGGCAAGTTGTGTCACGAACATTCACACTAACAATTATTAGAATCGGCTAATTTTTCTTCAAGTTACAATCAAAAATGTTGGGGATGTTTTTTGAGACACAGTGTACTACTACTATCACTGCAACAACCACTACTACGATTACAAATACAAAAGTAGCAAAGCCACACCTCTCTCTGTAAGAATACAGGAAAAAAAGAGAAAAAGCTGGTTTATTACCAAACATGTAAAAAGCCGAGGGCCAGCCACCAAGCAGCTCGGAATCACAAAGAAGACCAGTAATGACTGGAGATACAATCTCACCCAACGTTGAACCTAGCATATCAACCAGAGCTGTCAAATTATCGCATTAATTAATGCGTTACTAAATTAACGTGTGCGTTAAAAAAATTAACACACATGTGTAAATGTATTTAATTTATTGAATTCTGTGAAGCAAAAGTTCCAATATTCCATTAAACTGTGATTATTCGACAACTGAATGAATTCAAGTAACTAAACTATATTTGCCGTTCAATCACTACTGTAAATAATGATTATTTAGATAACAGGCTAATAGATTTCTATGCTAGCGATGACGTCGGTTATTGTTGAAAAAAGTGTTTTTATTTGCTTTCTAACTTTCTACATTCTACAGGCGGGGCCCCAGAAACGTCACGGGGAACAGGGTAACTCCCCCTACTCTCCCTCTCGATGAGCCTGGGTGCGTTAATAAGGTGTTAATTAAAAAAATTCACGCAGTGCGTTAATGTGTTAAAAAATTAATGCTTCGACAGCTCTAATATCAGCACAATGTCACTCTCAATAATAGCAATATCAATGTTAAATAATAACAATAATCCAGCTTAACAGCACTGGTATGTCACAATTACAATCAAAACAAAAGTTTACTATCCACAGCACCTCCTACATTACTATGCGGTAGTGTAAAAAATATTTTTAAAAACAACAAAATACAGTACAACATACAAAATATTCTAATGTCCTTATGCCAGACTTAGTGATAATGTTTTCCGATGTTTCTTGTAGGTCAAAAACGTGGCAATCTGTCAAAAGAGACATTCACTAAAGAAGAAACTCACGTGACATGATCTGTCTGTTTGCTTGCACGCCCATCCGTCAGCCTGTCCATCTGTCTGTCCATCAGGTCATGCAGGTGCAGTACTCAAGCAGTTGTGAATGGATTTTGACAAAATTTTTGTGGAAAATGAGTTACAGCTGAAAAAAAGAACTGCCTTGATTCTGGTAGTAACCCAGAGTCTTCTCCAAATCACGGCTCACAATCAGAATTCTTGACCATTAAAAATATGGCATGAAGTACCAATTTGCACCGTATCTGAGCAAGTTAAGATGGATTTGAAACTGAATGGCAAAATAGATGAACAACAGACCAGAAATGACAAGAACAACGAACGTTGAGCGCTCAAACACTGGTGACCACTGTGCTGCTAGTGCCAGGCTCGCAGGATACAGAGGACCCTACAATCATCCAGTACAACCGACCACTAAAACATACACAATGCAACGTACCATACCATACCATAACGCAGCACAAGCATGAACAGAAAAAAGTACATAAGACAAAAAGTGTTGCATACTTTTTTCCGTAATTAAACTTATGAAAACCTTGTAAAAATGTGCTTGACAAAAAATAGTAGAGATACGACAGCATATTTAGCTGACTTAGAAAAATACCAAATATGCATGCACTCATCATTTCAATTTTTCACTTCTACACCATGTCCCATAATTAGCAGCACCCATGCAGATTAGTTAGTGTGAGTGAGTGAGTTAGTGAGTAGGGTTTAATGTCCCACCCGACACAATATAGGTCATTTTGGAGATGGCCTTTCCAGGCAGAATGCACATAATAACGGAACAGTAAGTTTAACCTTTACAGAAACACAAAACACAAAATACAAAAAAAACAAGCTAAACCTAAAATTGTAAGAACTCCATCATACGCGCGCATATGTAATTAACATAATGGTAGTTCTAATAATCTTCCCTGTTATCCTCCAGACAGACATCAATGTGATAATGCTGTCTATTGAAAAACAGGGGGCTAAGTTAGTGAGAAATCGTTAATACCTGAGACTTTTACAAAATTTGAAACAGTCATTGAGAAAATCATTCTGAACATGTCTTTACAGTTTGAGATTAAAATGGCCACCTTTGGCCTCAATGCAAACTCACCTGTGGCCTCAACGCAAACTTTTTGAATGAATGATCCCTTTGTCAATAACAACATATTGAATGAATCTTAATGTAAACAAACTCTGACATCATAATGATGTTACACTGAGCACACATGGTAAGATGCGTACGTCATAACGGGTGTGACTGTAAGTAATGTTAAGATAGTGTAGTGTACGATATTTCGTTCAAATCAAACTGAATTAGGTATATTTGAAGCAGGGGTGCCGCTAATTTTGGGACATGGCGTCGATAATTATATAGAAGAATGAACACACACTTTTACATATGCGGCAAATTACGGCAGCAAAATCAAGATAAAATCGGTTATCTGTATTGTGCTTACACTGCCAAGCGTCAGACCTGCATGATGCCCATCAAGAAGCGTGAAGTGATGAGAAGACTGACATTCCATTGAGCCACGAACGGCAGCATTAGACACAGCAGACCGGAGATGGAGACACTTAGTCCGAACAGATGCTGAGGCTTGCAGTAGCTACACAGGAGACCCCCGGGTAGCTGAGATATTGCATAGCCGTAGTAGAACGAACCAAGAATCAGACTCCGAGTCTCCGCTGACCAGTTGTATGTGATGCTCTGTACATCAGCATCAGGATCACCATTATCATCATAATCACTGTCATCGGCATAGTGGTATAGTGGTATGAGAGACAATCATGGCACAGTCTGTTTTATTCTTGTTATTTTTGTCAATATAACCAAGCAGAACATAAATTTATAAGTAGCAGAAATACTGTAATAAGAATTAAATTGAGAAAAAGCAAAGAATACTTCTAATAATAAAAGTCTTTGAACACAGAACCAAATACATGTCATACAAATGACAGCACAAATAATAAGCAAACTTAACTACACTTAACTAGCAATCAAATTCATGCAGTCAACACACACAGATTTGCTACATGTTTTACCCAAAGCATTAATAAAAGTATGATATTTTGATATAAACTTATTGCATTTTTACGGATAAAACACTCCGGAACTCAAAATCAACAAGTTCTTTTCACTATATAAGAAACAAAAAAAACACATTTTATGAACCTAGCTAAACACTGCATTTAGACCTGAAACATTCACTTAAAACTCTGCTATATTAATGGCTGTCTGTAAGAACTGCAATTCACTTAATAATCGCGTAATTTTCTGAAAATTGAGACTGTCATAACCATAGAAATCTAATAGATTTCCATAGGCAACATAATCTCATAGACATGAGATTTCGCCTTAATTCAATCATGTGGCAACAGAATTGATGCTAAGCAGCTGTTAAGTTAACTATACCTAATCAAAATATAAGCAGCAAGTTTCGTGTAAGCCTGACAAACCTGTGGTGAAGGTCCAACAGTCACATTCTGACTGTCGTGTGGTGGACATCTGTCTGCTGAACCATTAACAAACTGCCCACCACTACCACCATCATCATCAGCAGAATTCACCATGACAACAATAGCAACGTTGATACATCCTCGAGTTGCATAGGCACAGAAAAAGCCAAGAAACCCCAACATAGCAACGATGTATCGCAGAGGTACCCTACAGCATCCTGGAACGTACCAAGACAACACATACTGCATTATTTCTATGGAAAAAGCTAAGCTTTTTCAGTTAAGCTCCAATGTCATACAATAGTTGACCAATCACCATCCTATAATGGCTGAACAAGTATGAATCAGCCAAAATCTGGGGAAGAAATATGGATTGTTTCACTGTTGGTAGCAGTGTAAAATCTGTATCTCTGAAGACCAGGGGCCAAATTTTCGAAACTTTCCTAAGACATTTTCCAAAGATCTTCCTATGTCAGATGATTTAGGAATTCCAAAGAAGTTTTCTTATCTGAATTTTCGACTGCTTTCTTTGCGTTTCCAAAGAACTTCTTCTTTTCTTATCTTCCTAAACTAGTTCAACCAATCAGATGCACTTATACCGACCATGTGACTTCTTAGGAAAACTTCTTTGGAAAACTTCTTATCTTAGCACGTCCACGGGAAACGCATTTTGCACATCGCTTTGTTTTTTAAGTTGACCAAACGTCACTTTCCTTTACTTACTTACTGTTGATTTTACCGCAGCGTTACGCAAATAACCTATGACGTCACATATGACATCTAAGCTAAGTGTCAACATGGCGTACTTTTTTGCAAATTTCGTTTTATTACACAGCTTTCTCCGTGCAGGACAAGGTTAGTGCTTTCCTATATATTTGCCTAAATTCTTCCTAAGAATTTTCCAAAGAAATTTCGAAAATCCGCATACTTTCTTTGAAAAAGAAGTCTTCCAAAGATCTTCCTAAGAAGTTTTAAAAATTTGGCCCCAGTTTCCTTAGCAACAGTGTGCAGAAACATCACTACCGGTACTTAATGTTCATCAATCTTGATCAAATGTATAAGTTAGTATTAAGGCAAGTTGGCCACAAAGTAGAAGAAAAAAATTCCCCAGGTTTTCCAAGCTATGGCAGACCCATAAATTTACTGTACCATTAAATTATCGCAACAAAAAAGTAATAATTATTGTAAGAATGGTAATCTACGGAAGCACTGTAAGCTCCCCAGCGAGGTCTGGGGCAGAGGACTGGCCACAAACATATATTAGAGCATTTTGCACCCTGGAAACGACATCTGGCAAAACTATTTTGCTGGTCACAATTTTTCCCCCAAATTGCATAGAATTCTCTGACAATTCCCTGAATTTTCCAGGTTCAGAAAATTCCCTGAATATTCCTGGTTTTCCTGGTCTGTTTGTGACCACTCCAGAAGAAGCATCTTACTGCAACATCTGTGGTTTCTTTTATCACTCTGCTCTGATGCAGGCTGCTGCTGCTGCTGCTGATGCTGCATGTTTCCCTCAGTGACAACTTGCACTGCATCAGCTGCTGTTGTGACCAGTCCATCGCCATCCTGGAAAAAACAGACACATGCTGCAGTACTGATGAAATGACTTACCAGTAACTGCCATATAGACACTTGAATAAGACAGCAGATAAGATTATCTCTCATCCTACCAATGGAGGATATTATTCAATGAAAGTCATAGAGTGTCACCGGGTAGTCTGGTGCACTGCAGTAGTGAACTGGGCCCTGCGACCCATCCTTGAGTAGCCTGGAGTTGTCACAGCTCCTTTTAACATGCAGAAGCACTTGTTTTTATCCTATGTCTACACCAGCCTACCACCTCATGTCTACCATACCATGCACGAGACTTCGACATGCTGAATTTTGCATATATTCCAAAGAAGAGAAAAGATACGTGGTATTTATGTGCAATATATAGCCAACAATACATGCAGCCTGTAAATGTTCTAATAAACTTTGCATATTATGGCACCATTGTCTAATAATTACCACAGTTGAAGGCAAAAAACTGTGTATAGTTTTTAGATTGGTAACTTTTCAATCAATCAGTCAATCACCTTTATTTTAGTGTTCTCCCAAATGTCCAATGTCCATTATGCAATATCCAATAACCTCGGCTCTGGATTTCTGTCATTACGAGTAAGCAGTTAACCAATTAATCAGTCCGTTTATTAATCAATTAAGGATTAGCACAGATCAGTGTTTTCTGCGACTAATCAACAAACAAGGTACTGTAGGCCTAGACTAGTAATAACATGTGTTCACAGATCTTAGATCAGAGTCATATACAGTATGGCTATTGGGTGCCGGTCCAAAGTAGAATACCCCGATTTAAGCAATATGACATACCTCACAGACTCGCAACGATGTTTCTTAGTTGTTTTTCACATTTTTTTGTGTGAACGTTTTGGGTTAGGGTCAGGCTTGGAGTTGAAAATAGGGTTAGTGTTAGGGAATAGAGACAGGTATGACGTTAGAGTTAGGTCGATCTTGTTTATTTGCACAACTGTTATCGAAACTGTAAACAGAAAATGGCTGCCCTGTGGTATATTAGCGTTCTGTTGCAATTGTTAAATAAAAGTACTGACGATTTATGAAATCGATAAATTTTAAAATAACTGCACTGTTCACCATTAAAACATCAAAACTGAATGTAAAGATTCATTGAGTCTGGTGAGTTATGTTATATAGCTTAAATTAGGGCATCCTACTTTAAACCGGCGCCTGGCTATTGTAGGTAGTTATCATGAGTAAGACGGACGAAAAAAACGATCAAACTAACTAAACATCACGTGTCACTGACTGGTATGGCATGGCCTGTGTCCGGCATATCATTACGCGCCTTACTTGCAAGATCCTACCAAATGCGTCTCATTTTACGAAGTACTCTTTGCCAAACTTCACTCTACAAAATCGTAAAAGTTTGTTTACAAACGCTATACACATGGGAAATTCCAGCAATAAGCAATGTGGTTACAACTAAACAGCGCATTGGACTGAAAATAACGGCACATCTAATCTTGGACCAAGGCTAAGGGCCCGTCGGCTAGGATTTGCGGGTAAAATGCGCAGAAGCGGCAAAGCCAACAAAATTTATTACGTTCCATAGTTCACAGCGTAGCAGTTTACCCGCCATGATACCAAAAAAGTATGCGTCTGGTTAATGTTGTGGCAACCTGCGATTACCCATATTGGATCACATCAGGGAATATAGATAATTATTTATCCCTGGATCACATGAACACTGGTCAGATGAATTTTATATTTATGGCCACAGTATAGATCTTACAGGTAAGGGCTAAGGCTAAGGGCCCGTCGACTACAGGTTCTTAACTCAAAAACAAAAAAAAAGTCATACAGCCAATGTAAATGCGCCCCAGGGCAGTAGTAAATTGTGTATCAGTTTTCAGTGGGTGAGGTCGTCTTGACTTGACTTTGGTCTAAGCCCAAAACCGACGTTAACTATGCAAACAACACTAGCGTAAGTAATGACGTTATCATTGGCACAAATATTGCACAAAATTCCTTTTATATCTATAAAATGGCCGTAGAGGCAAACAAAGTAGTACTGCACACATTACACCCGATTAATATAGGTCTGGAATACACTTGTATAATGTTGATTTAACTAATCGTATTATTGCAGTAATTCAACGATGCGTAAAAAAATGGACGACCACAAACGAAAGTCAAGTCTAAAGTCAAGACCAAAGTCAAGTCCAGCTCGTAGATAAGCCCAAAGTCAAGACTTTAGTCTTAGACTAAAGTCTTAGCGAAACTTGACCTCACCCACTGGATGTTAAAATCATGCAGAAAATTACATTATCTCATTTATATGCACCCGGTATACCTACAGCTGGCAGATCGGCCACTGTACAATAGGCACAGAACGAGTGGCGACGATTTTGCTAGTTAACTTCATGATAACACTAAAGGGTTAAAGTATCATCATAACAACTGTGCCAACTGTTATGGCTCCACCAACATATGGACAAGCTGTACAACCTTCAATATACATGGTGTTTCATAAAAAGACCCCTTTTTGTTTTTTGTTCATATTCACTCAAATGATGATCAATTTGCACAAAATTTTACCAGTTGTAGCTAAAGAAATACTAATTCAAAATATTTCAACAAAATATGGCAGTTGATTAAATATTCTTTGCTAGTCGTGACGTAATTCTGACTTCATAATGCGTCGTGACTATAAGCTTCCTTGTGTCAACTGCAGTCTGCATGACTGGTCTTTGTCGCACGTCGATGGACCAGTCATGTGACCAAGTCACGCTCAATTTACAATGGAAACCCACGTGGCATAGGTTAATGCATCAATTGCTCCCACGGGACATCCAAAAGTAACTCACTTATTCTAAAAATGCGGACTATATTTTACAAGTGCGGCGACGTGTCTTGAGGTGTGACTGAATCTTTAGTGATCACATCATCGCACATTTTACGCAGAGCATATCAGCGAAAGAATAGGGAACATAGGCCCTAGGTTATTATTTTTGATGCACGACTCCGTAACATGTATATGTCATATACACGGAGTTTCATAAAAGGACCCCTTTTTGTTTTTTCATAATTCAGTCAAATGATGATCAATTTCTAAATGAAATGCTGTGTATATAATCTCCAATGACCTCCAACTTTGACCTCTTCATCCAAAAATTTGAACCACTCATGGTTGCCACAAACACATCAAAGCTAACCAGAGTGTGCTAAAGGTCCATGGACACCAAAATTAACATATATATTTCATCCATTTTTCTAAAATTGCATAATTGTCTGATAATTATGACAGCATTTTATCAACATGGAGAAACTTACATTTAAAGTCGACGATTTACAAACAAGATCTAAAAAACGTGACGCCATTTTGGCTAGGCTGCACAACCGGCATCAGCGCGGCCCATCAACAACAGGAATAATTAATGGCCTAGCCTAATCTAATGACGACAGTGGCTAGGCCATTAATATTCATGATGTTGATGGGCCGTGCTGATGACATCACCAGTTGTGCTCGTCTCTTGAATTTTTTTTGGCATAACATAACGTAAGGCAATATTTTCGTCACAATCAGGCATTAATTTTGTATATTTATAAAGCTTAAATCAACATATTATATATGCACGGTAAAATGTCTAATTAAGACATACACAAATTGTGTGAGTGAGTTTGACCATGGCCATGGACCTTTAAGTTATCACGTCAACAATATTCAGCACACATGCAGAAATGATGCAGTCTGAGCAACGCAGTCTCAGACAAACGCCCTCAAAAAAGTGACATTACGATGAACAATGAAAATAAAATAACATCTAAGAGTTCGTTAATTATGTCAGAATTTATGGTGATACACATCTGGAAATTATACTCCATCACATGACAGACAGGCATAAAAATACCAGAATCACAGAAAATGACAGCAGAAATTAATCAATATGCCAGTGGAATGAAATATCCAACTGAAGCTTCAGCTACAAATGAACTAGGTACAAATGTCATTCAAGCAGGGCCAGATTTAGCCACGGACATTGGACAACCATGGGGAGTTGCCTTCACAGTCCACATACAAAGAAAATAAGTAAAACTGTTTTTTGTTGTGCCAAACATGTTACAAAACTGACAAATTGTCACGTTTAAATATCAGTCAAAATAGAGTTTTAAAAAAGCAGTACCACTTATAGGTAGAAAACTTGAAACTACCCAAAAGTGGACTTACCCTCATGGATGAATGTAACCATGACTTTTAGTTTTTCATAAATTTCAACGCAGGGGCCACACCATTTACAGCAAGGTAAACCAGAGCCCCTGTGTATAAATCTGACACTGCATTCCAGTTTTTTATGCTAACTTGGAGCCACTGGATAAGATGGAGATTGAGGGACAGTCAGAGACTTGAAGTCAGTAATACTGGATAGCTGATGACTGACAATTGTGTCCATGTCACGGTATGTGAAATATCCATAAAACGGTTCACCGGCTAGCATCCATGGAAACCAGTATCTATCATCCGCCCACATACTGTCGAATGGCACAGCATCCAATCCATACCAGCGAGGCTGCATTTCTGCATAAAAATACAAAGACATGCTATCATCACCATCATTCATTATCATTTATCAAAACAGGTACAAATAACCATTATAATAAATCAGTAATTATGCAACCAGAACAACAGCTGTGCTTAACAGTTGCCCTAAATAAAAAGGCAAAGTCAACATCACAAGCAGCGAGGAACAAAAAGAAGTCAATGCACGAGAAACAGCAGGTTGATAAACTTCATAGAATGTCCCAAGGAACCAAAATCACTCTGCAGGTTGCATTATGATCAAACATTCTGTGGACCCTTTACACTAAAAAAAACTAGCACACCAGTCACTACTTAACTGGGAAACTTTCACAATCACATCAATTCATGTTTTTCCATTCACCCTTTTTTTTTGAAGTTCAAGGGGGCCACATTTTCTTGAGGGGAGGGAAATTCAAAAACTTTTCAAGTACTTCAGTCTTCTACTACGGTACATCTGAAGATTTATTTTAGCAACAGACTACTTTAGCGCATCTTAGCTATCGCAACTCTGTCTGTCCATCCGTCCATCTGTCTGTCCGTCTGTCACATGGGTGGATCAGTCAAAAACGGTGCAAGCTAGGATCACCAAATCTTCACCATCGGCTGCCCAGAAGACTCTAGTTTCAGGAACTGTAAATGTTTTCCATAAATTCAGAGAGGGTCACCCTGAATGAGAGCGCTAAATGAGAGGGGGTGAAAAAAATTTGCAATTTCTAGCCAATAAGTCAGTGCGAGATTGGGCCTAAGTTACTATTAATCACTAATAGGAAGTCGTACACTGGCTCTCGATTGCCACCGAATTAAATGATCTTTTATGACCTTGAACACCAAAATACAGGTTTTTATGGATTTTTGGCAATGTCAGGCTGCGAGACAGACTTCAAGAGCAAACTGCGCCAAAATCAGTTGAGATAGACATGGAAAAGCTGCGTATAAAAGTATGAAATTTTCAGCATTGAACGTAGACTTCGATGGTCCAATATTCGATTTTCTAGGTTGAAGGAAACCTGCGCACGAGAACATCAAAGAGCAGTACCCCCGTAAAAGTCATCATTCTACTGTTGATGGACAGTCTTTTGTGAAAACGGTTGCAGGACATGGGCATGCTGCCTATCACAACAAGCACTAGTGACAAGCTGTTCAGTCATATCAACATCAATGACTTTGAAAGACTCTGAACTTCCAAAATAAGGGGTTTTTATCGATTTCTGCAATCTTCGGCTGCAGCACACACTCTAAGAATGAACTGCGATGAAATGGCCAGAGAGAGACTGACAGTTTGCGAACAGGAACTGCTATATGCTTTCGCGCGTCTCGTGAGCATTAGCTCAAATTTCTTGTTTTCTGTACAGATTAAACTATGTGTTTCAATATTATGCATTTATGTGTGCATTGTCTGGAAAGGCCGCCCCCAAAACAACCCACTAATCAATCAATCATTCTGGCACCAAACATAAACTGCTTATAGCTCAATACAGCATGGACAGACAAAGGAACAGACAGACAAGACCTGCATTGTGGCCTACTAAGATCATAAAGTAATAGGTTACAAGTGAGCAGTGAAGATACGATCAATGAGAGTGATGATGTGCCGTACCTTCAGACTCGGTGATGGTGCCGGTAAAGTCACTGGTACTGTAGACATGTACTTCCATGAGCTGAGCTTCTCCAATGAACTCAAACACAAGTAAACCAATCTGACACAGTGAACTGGCAATCACTCCACTCTCCTCCTCCAGTTCTCTGCAGCATCAACCAGAATAGTAGTCAAAGGAAGTTGTTGTAGTTGCAGTAGTAGTACTTGGTAGTACGTGTAGTAGTAGCAACAGCAGCAGCAGTCGTTGTTGCTGCTGCTGTTGCAGTAATAGCAAATTACTTATTGTAGTCTGAATTTCTATCGTGCCGTACTCAAAACACAATACCTTCGGGCCAGGCTTCGGCACTGCCTAATGACAGAGGCAAAAACTGTTCTACACTTAATCAGTAACAGCAATGACACTAGCCAAATTCAGTAGCAAGAAGAACAAAAACTAGAAATTTGGGGCAAAGCCCAACGTGAGTCCACCCGGCGCCCGAAGTCCGATTGGGGGAAATTAGGGGGGAAGTAAAAAAGAAGGGGGGAAGAATTTCCCCAGCATCAAAGTCACGTGGCCCGAACTCAAATGCATTGGTATATGACGAACGCGCATTGTCGACTTAGGGTACGTCAACATGAGCGCCTATAACTTTGTTCGTAGTGGATGGAATTTCACAAAATTTTTTTTGTTCAACGCCGAAAGGATCGCTTTATTCAACGCGGAATTAACTGTATTTGATAACGCCGTTTACCGCTTGTCGATATCCCTATGCAGTTCAGAGATATTCGCGCTCAAAGTCGAAAGTTGTCGTTAAACG
>Ga0209454_1001191_pt1 | contig 15737 bp, 13 predicted proteins | sample WorMetHERISLAND1_2_FD_187400 | JGI IMG/M metagenome (GOLD analysis project Ga0209454, IMG submission 187400) | Marine gutless worms symbiont microbial communities from Max Planck institute for Marine Microbiology, Germany - Olavius geniculatus... | ecosystem: Host-associated > Annelida >...
CCTCCCCCTCCACCGTCGTACCACAGCCATCAGTCCGGGGGTGGGGGTAATCGTGGGTCGAGTGAACCGCAGACGGTGTTCATCGTGATGCCTTCGTCGTCGTCGGGATCTCAAATGACGCTCAAGTCGACCAGATCGGGCGGAGTTCAGATGGTCTCCTACTCGCAGCCGAGCGCACCGCCCTGTCCACCTGCGCCAGGTAAACTAAACGCACTGCAGTCACCGATGCTGTACTCGCCGTCTCCAGATCACCTTTGGTAGACCGTCCATCAGTATATAGCTTACGCCGTTGGACGTGCGATCGCGAGGTCGTTGGTTCGACTCCCTGTCGCGTCGCTATCAAGTGATTGCTGGTTGGTACTTGGATGGGTGAGAGTCTGTGGACAGATAAACCATCTCCGTATATAACCAACCCTAAGGTCAGCTCAACATTCAATTCCTACGGAGTAGGTAAATCGAGTACCGGCCAGTCTGGCTGGGGTTATGGCGGGGCGCGTTCACATGTGTCAAATGGTAGGTAACACCGGTTGATCTCATATGGCAGATGAAGCTCTGCAGCTTTGAGTCGAACGGCTAAAAGAACTAGGGTAATATATGGATTATGGAAGCAGGCAATTCCCTGACACCCACGAAGAACTGTACCGTTTTAACTCGGCGTCATGGTTTCGAGGTGTGGTCGTGATCTCGAACTGTCGTAGTTTTGCTTTTCGCTTGTCACTGTTTCCGTAGTCTTTCAGTCTTGGCCGGATAAATTGCAAAAGTAGTGGCTAATTGATGTCACGATTTGTTTACTTTTTACTGACAACAACATTGAATTTTTGTTTTTTTTTGCTTTCTGCGTTTGTGTGCACGACAACTCAAAACGTTATGAACATAATGGGCCAATGTCGGTATTGGCTCGCCAGTTTGTCTGCCAGTAGTAAAAACCAGCAGCGTCGTAGATTGGAACAAGAAATATTATTAGATTGTGACCAATCTAATGTACTCCTCGCGCGCATCATTTTCTTTTGTATTCTTTTAGGAGCTTTTTCGTTTCTTTCGGTTGGTATTAGAGACCCGGCGTCTAATTGAGACCCGTTTAATATTATACTAATAGTGACTGGCGTCGAGGTCGTTATCAGAAATTGTCTCCCCGAAGTTCATAAAATATTGCCCGATTTTAGGAACGGAAAGGAAAAACTTTCCAATAATAGTCGATGACGCTTGTTGCCATTTGTGTTGCTATACCTCAACGCATGCGTTTATCTAGCACCGTTGTGGAGATATGGCGCCTCAAAGATAATGGGGTTACGACTTTAATAGGCGGGCAGAATGTTGCCATGTTCCGACAGACACTGCAAATTTCCAGCAGGGTGTTCGAAATTTTAACCGTGCCCCTACATGTCCACAAAATAAAGTTTTTCAACCTCAAATTTTGCACTTTTAGATGAAACTTTTTCGACAAGAAGAAAATTATCCGACAATTTCCCAAAACTCCAAAATTTGGGGAGGGCGCTAACCCCCCGCCATAAGTCACGGGTAGAGACACAGGCATGGGTGCTGTTGTGGTGTGTTTGTAGCGAACTTCTGCAGCCACAAGTACGTGGGTCATTACGAACACCCGAGCGACCAGGAGTGCTATATCGTCTGCAATGACTTCGGCCGAGGCTTCCCCGTGCGTTGCGCCCGCGGAACCAAATGGAAGCGATACGGACAGTCGGGCACTCCATCCGGATACAACCGATGCTCCTAGTCTGCGTCTCGGCTTAGCCTGTCCAGAACCCGTCGTCGTCACAACTGTAGGCGGTAGCCTACTGCTAAATTAGGAGTGACTGGTCGCTAGTCCGAAGGGGCACTAGTCCGAATTTGGTCAGTTTTTTTCACTTTGCCATAGCCAAGGACCTGCAAAGCCGAAGATGCAATTTATTTCTGTTTCTAACTCGATCGCTAACCCTAACCTTACGCCTATCCCTATCCCTCGCGCTGTTTCGACTAGTGCGCCTCTCCAGACTAGTAGACCTAAACTGTTCTCAAAACTAGACACACTGAATATGCGGTACCTTTTCTCGGCAGGACTTTGGCGTTTCATTTTTGATTCTAAAAACCGAAACAAAGCAGCTTGCACTAGCGATAGAAGTCGGAAGAAAACCATTTAACGGATAGCGCAGATTGCGCAATGAAACCCCAAAAGTACGTGGCATGTTAGCATATCTGGTCACGCTGTGAGTTACGTTAAAATTTGACCTTTCGATCCCCCAAACCTAACCAGTACGTTCATCTGTTTCTTGAGAATCACCATTGGCAAGAATGAAAAAAATCGGCATACTTAAGAATCCGTCAAGATGTGGTAGGCCTATAGATATCGCAGGAACAACATCGCGGATTTCCGGATCGACGGACGATATAAAATCGTAGGGCCTAATATCCGCACCTATTGGCGGACGCATAAAATATGCAGTTTATTCTCCTATCCACAGGAGATGTGCTCCATCATAAAATTTTCTGCGATTCGATACCAGTCACTGTCACACTGTGGTACTTCGCGAGTACACAGTTTCTTCACAAATATTGCAAGGTTAATTCTAAGGTTATTCTATGACACTGATTGGTGGAGTGGCGTAGTTGGTAAAGTCTGTGTGCAACTATAGAGGGTGGGCCAAAAAGGCACCATTTTTGTACACCTTATAATTTCACCAAATATTAGCCTATTTTTTAAATTTTTTCATTGTCAGAATCAGGAGACAATTTGTAATAAAACTATTATTATACATCTCACCACACCTCAAGTGTGTCGCTACACTATTTTGTGAAATGTCAGACGACGCACTCAAGCCGGCAACGCCACTGACCAGTTGCGTGATCAACGTTGATCGAGCCTAGCATGTGGCCCCCAAACAGCCCGGACCTAAATCCGGTCAATTATGCTGTTTGGGATGTTCTTCAACAGATGGCCTATCAGTGTTGACGATTCACGACAGTCAGCCAGCTGAAGCAAGCGATTGTCACTGAGTGGAGCAAACTGCCGCAGCGTTTGGTTAATCGCGCCATTGGCGTTGCAGTCTTGGATGCGTCGTCCAGCAGCAAAGCGGACACATTAAACATTTGATGTAAAAACTGTGAGATATGACTTTTTAGACAATAACTGAAACAACAAACATGTTGTTTCTGTTGTTAATTTCTTAAAATGTGTTGTTGCAAAAGTTGTCTTGTTTTTAATTGTTATTCTATGACACTGATTGGTGGCGTGGCGTAGTTGGTAACGCGTTTTGGCTGAAACGAAGTTACTCTACGCCGGGCCCGGTTAGTACTGCGATGGGTGACTGCCAGCTGGCAGGTAAACCATCTCGGTGCGAAGCCTGCCAGCTAGGTCGACTCAGCTTTCTACCCTCCGTGGGACGGTAAAATGAGTAGTAACTCATTTATATGGGTTACGGAAGGTGGGGACCTTGGTACAGCTGACTGGGGTTGCCTAACCGGCCGCTGCGCCAGCCTGTGTCTGCAGGCTGCACGCGGTGGCCGTGCGGCAGGCGGCTCTGGTTAGTGACGAAAGCGCATTAGAGGCGCGTTTGCGACGATGCGCTATACAAATTGACGACCTTTACCTTTTTTACTGATATTTCACAAGGCAGTGTAGCAACACACTTGAGGTGTGATAAGATCTATAGTGATAGTTTTATTACAAATCGTTTTCTGATTCTGATAGTAAAACATTTCGAAAATCGGTTAATATTTAATGAAATTATAAAGTGTACAAAATGGTGCCATTTTTGGCCCACCCTGTACGCATAATTACACTACACAGTCCGTCCAAAGTATAAGGTTGCGATAATGTGCAAAATAAACTTAAAGCAGTCTTGCAGCATTTCTGAAAACATTACGTACGGCCTAATGCATATTCGGATATCCCTGATTCCCTAGCCAGTCGTTATTCGCAAACACCAGTGAGAAAACCGGTCTGTTTTCTGACGTCACCTGCATGGCCTAATAGGCCCCTACATTGGAAATATCTGACGACGGTTTCTGGTTCGTGTGTCATGGACTTTAAGCGGTGGCGGCACAGTGACTTGCCGACAGCATGCGGACTTAACTCAGTGGCAGACGTGGCGATTTTTACGCTGCGTAAATTGCAGCAGTGCGATTAGACGCAACGTTTCTAGCAGTATCATGCAAAGTGCATAGAACTGAAAGAGCAATTGTATACCGTGTAAAAAGTAGTTTGTCTCTCATAGAACTAATTCTGTCAAGCGTTGCAACTAAACCTAGAACTGTCGATATTTATATAACAGTGGTGGTGGATCAACATCGAAGACAATGTTTTGCTGAGAAAAACTTTACTTTTGTGTTTACTGTAAAACAGACGCATGGTTACAGTGTAAAGCGCATGATAATATTGTTTAGCTTTTTTGGTCATTTTTGATATCACTGCAATAATTGCCAGTATAACGTAGGGTCTATACGTGTAGTTACGCTATACCCTAATATGTTATCTTGTATTGTTTATTTGCACTGTAATAATCTCGCATGTCAATTAGAGAATCGTTGTAACTTAAAGTTATGGTTCAATAATACGGTGAATTTTTATTTTTCGGTAGACTTATTAAATAGCTCAGCTGTTATTTGCTACTGTTTGTTGTATTTACACTTCGTGTACTGCCATTAAAGTCGACTTTAGTGGAATATTATAATGTGCAAAAGCTGGGCAACAGACTGCCGCATAAAATCGAGTTTTAAAAAAGTGAAAAAGAAATGTAACGAAGTAATTAAACGACAGGATACAGTTTGCGAAGTGTTCCAATTGTCCAATTAGGCTACCTGTATGATTAGCATTGATAGGAAAAACAACATCCTTTACTAAAATAATTATTGGACCTATTACCAGGTTAAATTCATTCATGACTGTAATCGAATCTGTAATTTTATTAGAATAAGCCTAAACAATATTCTTTTTTGCGTGGTCATCCTCATCGTAATAGGTTACAATAAGAGTCTGCGTCTGTCTCAGACGTATATCCATTCGTCGATCTGTCCTTTACCCGTCTCTCCTTTAACATGCCTTATGGGCCAAGCTTCTAGCTTGAAAAAACACAGAAAAACCAAAATTAGCGTAAACGGTCCAGAGCCTTGAGTAAGCGGTAGCCTATGGCAATTTTCAGTCCAAAAGATCGGAAGCAGCTGTTAACGGACGGCCCCATAATACGTCGGCACTGCACCGCGTATTTTATTTTTTAAAAACTTATTTTAGAAAACTGCAAAGGGCACGACGACCAATATGTTCGATCAGTGCAGCCTAACCAAACCATTATTAGCTCATAAAATAATATTATTATAATCAACTCTAATAAGCAGCACAGAGAGAAAAGTACACAACGAAAACACTAAACACGAGTAAGTTAAACCGGCTTACACATTTCGCGTAATTACACTGTAAGTGGGGCTTTTTGACGTTTCATTTACATTAATTATTTTTGAAAACAATAATTACTTGCTGAACCGCATTATAACTAAAATGAGCGGAAAGTTTGTTTATTTGTCTGTCTGTCTGTCTGTCTGTCATACCCTCTGGCGCCTTTTATGTCGCAGGATCGCGGAACACGACCGTGGCACTTGACTTCTTGGGCCTTAGGTAAATGCACCCCATCTTGTCCCCTACCTCTTCCGACGGGCAGCCTGAGAAAGGGGTTGAGTTGCCGGGTAACGGAATGGACCTGCTTGTAGGAACTAAACGATGAAAAGAAGAATTCGATGTAAATATGTTATAACCCAGCCGGGCAGGCCGGTATTCGATTCAACAACCCCGGAGGGATGGAAGGCTGAGTTCACCAGTGGTTGGTTGTATACTGAAACGGTTTACCTAGTCTGCAGACAGTCACGCATTAAAGTAGCAACCGGGGCCAATGTACAACAAAATTCGCTAATTAAGACCACGCACACACTACAGCTGACCGCTACAACGCAAATAGTAACTGATTATTCTACGCGACAGTCCGAACAGAACGGCTAAGTTCAGCTGCTGTATACTTCCTGATCGCAGACGGCACCGAAGGCAATGTTCTGACGCGTGTCGCCGGGCCGCATGGGTCGACGAAATCTCGTGATGACGTCATCGCTGAGCGAGAGAGCGCGAGACCTGTCGGCGATGACGTCACCGGCCTGTGGTGACCAGGGTCCGTCAAAGTGAAGATGTCGTTGATCACGCTGTGCTTGATCTGGATGACGTTCGGGGATGCCTGATGACAAAGTGATCGGCAGGCGCTTCTTCAGACGCCGTCGGCATCCAGTCACCTAATTCACAGATATCATCGGAGCATAGAGTAACGAACGGCCTGCTATAAATCCTCCGAAAAGATAATGGATTACACACATTTACAGTTCCGTGTATTTTCGGTGCTGTACGCGTTGCATTATGCAGGGAAAAAATGAACAATTTCGTCATGCATTTAACCCACAGTATCACTTCATAGCAAACGAGCTGAAACGAGCAATATGCCCCTGTGATCAAATAATAAATATGACGTCACGTGGCAGGTACCTATCGAAATAAAGAAAAAAGCATGCAGCAGTTGATTAAGTCAAACTGTTCGAGATAAAGAACGTTTATGCATTAGGACCGCCAGAGGGTTGAATAAGGTCGACGTTTGCCCCTTCCCTCACTCAAATTATTGCCCTCCTGTGCCCTGGCCCTTTCCCCCCGTTCCTCCCCAACTTCAGATTCTTAGCGCCGCCCATGCATTTATGGTTATGATGGTAATGAGCCTATCGTGTAAGAGCACTGATGGTCGCGGTACGCCGGACCGCACGGGCGGTACCGGAGTAATATTAGCCAGCCTCCAATTACCTCGACGGCGAATCTGAGCTCGTAGCTGACGTCGATGATGTCGCAGCCGTCGAGACGTGACTCGGGAAGGTCGGCCGGCACGTCCAGCCTGAAGTTCACCTCTGATCTTAGTCTTTGACCTTTGATCTTGACCTCTGATTTATGACCTCTGGTGGCACGTCGAGCCGGAAGTTGACCAGACTGCGATCTGGCGCCGGCGTGTTATCAGCGTATCCGAGCTGTGTTTCCGACCCCGCTGAGGATAGGGGGCTGAGTTAACCTGAGCTCACAAAAGTGTTGCCAGCGTAACCGAGCTGTTTGAGACGTCGGCCGTTAGCATCGGAGCGCCGAGACACTAGCGCCACACAGCGAACAGTACTGAGGCCTGTGTGTGTGCTCGGGTCAACTCAGTCTCCTACCCTCACGGACACTAGCGCCACACAGCGGCGACGAGCGGACTGCGCACTGAACTCGATCAGTTGCACCAGAGACACGCTGACGCCGACCAACACGCGCGGACTGTCGTTTGTTACCTGCCGAATAATTATCATGAGACGTAAATGGCAAAGTCGTGGATTTTAAAAAAGCAGGCGGGGCTAGAAATTTTCTGCAAGACGCTTAGAATTTCTGACCGAGTTTCGACAGACATAAATATAAAGCTGCAAGTTTCCGATAGAAGAAATTATGGATGCTAAAAATTTTAATTTTGCCCTAAAACTTGCCCAAAATGGGTTTCTAGCCACAAATTTGGTATTTACGGACCAAAACATTCTGACAAGGAAAAAATTTTCTGACATTTTTGCGACAGCCCAAAATTAAGGGAAAACAATTCCCCTTTTTCCCTTCTGGTCAAGACGCTACTGAACGCAAATGCGAACATATTGGTTTAGATTTTATTTTGTATTTTGATTTAAACCACACTTAGCTCGCACTAATAATGTTTTCACAACTTTTAGCTGCAGTCGTGCGTCATAATGCAAACGACGGTGTAGTCTAGGCCATTGCGATCTTAGCGTCACACTGTCTGCAGTGGTATGAGCTCGTACTGTGCACTCGCTTATCCACTCCAGCAGGGCTGTAAAGAACACTTACCATACTTTATGATGATATTTACTTAGTTACGTGCGATTACGAAAATTCTATGAACGAGAAAAAATTGTGGTTAAATGATAGCAATTAGCGCCTGTGCATTCAGCGTAACAAAATTCGAGCCACAACTTCGCATGGCACCGCGTTTTTTAGTGTTTGAAATAATTAGTGTCCGGAAAAAAGAGCCCGCACTTTTTCCTGAATAACTTCAACAAATGTAGATTTACTTTTATAATTTTTGGCACACCTTATCATAATGATACGCTTAACTAAAAACGTCTAAAACTTATCTTCAAAATTTACTTCTTACCGAGTATAGCAAATGTAATCGTGACGTCATGGAAAATGCTATTTTGGCGGAAAGATATAATGACTAAATGAGCCTCTGCAATAGGAAAATAGGAAAACTACTAAATGAAAATTGCAGGTAAAAGCTTCAGACATTGTTGGCATAAAAATAAGTTACTTTTTATCATTTTTCTTTCACCCAATCTTGATTTTCGCCATGTTAAGTGTGGCCGTCACGTGCACAACGGGAACGTCGTTGTGCAGCAGCCGTTATCAGCCAGCAGCGTCATTTCTGCAGCATGCGTTCTCACTGCGCGCGTTATGACGCGTGTACGACGCGTTAACGCGCGCTAAACGCGCATTTCAAGTGACTGTTCAAGAGCAGATACATAACCAATTCAATTGAATTGGTTATGTATCTGTTCTTCCAGGGTGAGGTAGGGCTTAATTAAACAGTCACTTGAGATGGTCCCCGCGTTTAGCGCGCGTTAACGCGCCGTACGCCATAACGCGCGCAGTGAGAACGCACCTTTAGTGTCGCGATAGTGAACATTTGTAAAAACGTTGTTGACTCAAAAGTTGGTTAATAGCAACTTTTGTCACTGGTGCTGACAACTATGGAAGCTACAGACAAAAAGACCATTTATCTGCATTTCTGTTTATTTGGGTATGGAGCAAAGTAAGAATAGGAAGAGTGTTTTATTTTACACGGTAAAGTGGCGTCAGTATTCGGACGAAGTGGGCTATCAGTACACTGTCAGTTGCGCGTTACTTTTTCAATGTTGCCTACGAAAAATTATAAACATACGTTCAAATTTGTTAAAGTCATTAACCGAAACACTCTTATTGTTTTTTTACATCGGATACAATAAAAACGGAATTTTCGCTGACGTCATAATTATGTCAACTCTACGTAGTGACATGGCAATATATAGAGAAAATATCTTTATAGTTTAATCAAGTGAATATTCAGGACGAATCGTGCCACAAATTATGAAAATAGGTTTAAGTTTGTCAAAGATATGTCGACAATACCGTAGGTTCTTTTTTTCCGGACACGGTGTATTTTCCTGACCTGTGCTTCGACGTAAATGTCGTCGCCGAGCCGGTACGTCGTGCCGTCAGCTAACTACTACTCATTTCCGACCTCGCCGAGGATAGGAGGCTGAGTTGACCTGAGTTAGCACACGGGCCGAGCCGGTAAGTTGTGCTGTCAGCGACTGTGAAGTCGACCTGCAGAAGACCAGAGGCACAGACGAACGGTGCTGACGCGAACAGACGACGAAATAGCTTGACGCTCACCGGCTTGACGGGGCCGGGCGACAAACCGCCTTGGTCGGGGTCTATTTCACAAGGTAGTGCAGTGACATAGTTGAAGAGCTCACCGGCTTGGAGGGGCACTGGCTGGACCTCGCAGCCGCCGATGCTCGACGCACGATAAAGGGCGCACTAACGACGTACTTGGCGCCTGAAAGCAGGAAAAATGAGAATCATTAAATAATCCAAGGATTCTCGAAACTGAACGCCTATTCGTTAATCATGACGCTTGACAAGTTCAGCGTAAAAAGAAAAATACGTCGTTTTGTGTGTTCTGTTTATTCACTGTCGACTATAATAAAACATCATTTAAGTATTACAGGCTACCAGTATTAATTTACAAACACCGTCAATCGTACATGCGAAACGATGAGTAAGTTATGCGGGTTTGAGATAAGGCTATGCCTATAAGAACGAACTTTGTGACCAATGACAGTCATTACAACTGTTTGCCTCGATTAATCGTTGATAGTTACTATAATAATCAAAACATCTTCACAAACATGCAGCGCTACCTGCAAGACTTCGAGACGACGGCGACGACGACCGGTCAACGAAGCTGGCTCTCAGCACGTACGACACGCTGCCGTGCTTGCTGGGGGTAGGAGGCTGAGTTGACCCGAGTACACAAGTCTCAGTGCAGCATGAGTGCTATCAGTGTACGCCATGCTGCCGTGCTTGCCGTGCAGTGAGGTCGGCAGACCGCGCGGCAGCTGGAACGACGTCGTGAACCTGTGTTCGCCCGGCTCAAGCACGTCGTCCGGTGACGCACAGACTTCGATGTTCTGACGTTCGTCGATGTACAGCTCGCTCGCCTGCATTGCATCATTTCATCGCGCATTTCTCTGGACTCTGCATGACAAGCTTTCCGCGGATACAATACCAACAACATGGATGACTTTAAACGACCTTGAAATCTAGAAAAGCAAGTTTTCAGTGATTTTTTGAAATTTTAGGCTGCCACGCACATTTCAACAGTGAATTGCATCGAAATTACTACAGATAAACCAGGACAATCTGCGTATAAAAATTTTTTTTAGCATAAAACGTAGATTTTAACCGTCTGTGTTTTGACCTTTTAGTTTCAAGGTGCTTTCCGTATGAAGACCTCGAATTTGGGTACCGTTTCAAAAAACATTTTTACCATGCAGTAGTGTACGTTGTACACTGCTTCGCCAGGTTGCGCGGCACGGATGCTGTCGCGCCCGGGCGTCAAGTGAGCTTTGCTCGAATTGTTTTATTTTTCATGTCAATACTTCAAAACAAGTAAAAGGGAGGTAAACTTTTTAGGCTATGTTTGCAGACATTTTTTCTTTTTTTTCATAGAAACGCGTTTACAAACTTTTTAAAAATGCCTTTTCTAACGTTCCTTTTTTTTACAACGATGGTGTTAATTAAACGTAAGCTATATATGCTTGCCTGGTACCATCGACTGCAGGCGGCGGCGGGGCGCAGAGGCTGACGACGAGCTCCACCCGAGCGAAGTCTGTATGTCGTTGTTGTATTGCGACGACCAACGGCAGAAGTAGACGCAGAGTCCTCTATCTTCCACGAGACAGACGCCTCACCTCGCAGTTCGACGGCGATCGACGGCACACGCAACGCTGACGCTAGCACCAGAACTACGTCAGCGCTCAGCACGTCTCCCGGCTGGTAATGATGACATTCAGCATTACCAGTAAATACTCGTACCAAATCTCTCCACGTCATCATTGTCTTTTTCTTTCTTTGTTTCTTTTTCTTGTACTTGTTCTTGTTATTCTTCGCTGTTGTTATCGTCATCAAAGTGTACTTGACGCAATAGCACAAACATTGGGTAACGTTAAGTTTCTCTGAGACTTTAGTCTAAGACCAAAGTCTTGGTCCGCGAAGTTTGAAAATTCCCAGCCAAGCAAGTTTAACGTACTTTATCTGAAACTTTAGTCTGAGATTAAAGTCTTAGCAAAACTTGACCTCAGACACGTGGATGAGCACGGGGTCTCCCGGCTGGTAATGACGGCATTCAGCATCGTCAACTTCACGGAGGCTTGTTGCCGCGGAGTTCTGCAGTGAAATGTCGAACTTTATCACCGGTGAAGACTCGGTTGTCGTTCTCGGCTTTGCTGCTGCTGCTGCTGCCGGCGCCATGTCTGCCTGGCTGCTAGTTCCCGCTTCCAATTCGCTCTCCATCTCTTGCTCTCTATGCAGACTACATCACCACACGAGAGTGTGTATGGAAAATTAGAAATAGCTTTATATTAGTCTATTAGTCTGCGTATTATTAATCTTACGCGGCGTGTGTTGCTAGTTTAAGATAAAACATTATGAATATTTTTCCATTCATCGATAGCCTAACTTCAGCGAAAGTCTCACAAAAGTTTCGCTAACTCAGTAGCGTTCATGGTGTCACGTTTACTTTTTTAAGTTTCAAACGTATTTGCAGAGGGCCCAAATAAACTTGCAAAAGCGATCTTTTGAAAATTTCAAACATTTCATAAAATTTACAAAGTTTCAAAGACGAAGTTTAAGGCCCATGATATTTAAACGCTGTACGCCATTCTTATGAGTACGCAATGACCAATCCACACCTACGACGTCGGCACGACTCGCGTCAGGGTCGTAAATGTGAATATTGGCCATTAGCGCCGTACTGTTGTCTGTACGTCTGCCTGTAACGCTGATGTACACCCATATCGTGACCAGAATGCAGTTTTTTGGAAAACAATTACGAAAATTGGTACCGGAATCAACGACCTTGGGTGACCTTGAACGACCATTTAGGCCTACGCACTCTGCTGCACAAAACATGCACCTTGCGGAGCCCAGCATGAAAACTGCAAATGAAAGTAGCGACTCACACTGTCAAGATTCAGAATGCAGGCCACGATATTCTTAAGAAGGATCTATCGCAGCGTCTAGCAATGTTACTTGCGACAGTTCAGCTTCGTCGACTATACTTACCTATAGAGACTACCTTCTGCAGTCTGTCGGATTCCGTTCTAATAGCAACAAAATTAAGATAACGGCGATTTCTTCAAAGATTACACATAATATTTTCTGCTGGCGTCTAACGCATGCTAACTGCTTACGCTGCGGCGCTCACGAGCGCACAGCCTACTATTGGCAGAGTTGCGGGCGGTTCTCATTAATGATGTATGATTAGCATCGAGGGAACACGTACCGTGCTAGCCCGGACCCGTTTATACGCGACCATATGTTACACCTACGCATGCTACGCTACTATCAGTCACTGAAGGGCCAGGCCTGGAAATCGACCCAGTGAAAACGGACTGCTGGCTGAAAAATCAGGCCGGGTAATAATGCCCGCACACCGCTCTGACTAGGAATAATTATACAGTATTCGCTAAAATGAGTTCAGACAACACCAAAAAGATAGCATCGATGATTTAATAACTATCATTTTCTGCTGCCGTTTGTTATTTCTGACGTTTAGCAAACTAAAAGTTCACGTCTACGAAGAACCGTACAAAAATGGTAGGCCTAACAATCGTAATTTGTATCTGCAAACACATACTGTAATAAGTTTTAAAAAGCACATCATTCAGTACAAAGCGATACATTATGACTTCTGGGTTATTTATGCGATGAATGTATCAAAACGCTTTTATAATCGATTTGATCAACGTTCGTTATGCCCACCTCCTCACAAAACATGACTGAATCACCATTTCAAACAAAAATTTCAGCCATTGTTCACGAGACGCGCGAAAGCCTATAGCAGTTCCTGTTCGCAAACTGTCAGTCTATCTCCAACCATGTCCTCGCAGTTCATTCTTGGAATGTGCGCTGCAGCCAAAAATCAATAAAACTCCTTATTTTGGCAGTTCAAGATCTTTCAAAGTCACCGATGTTGATACGACTGAAAAGCTCGTCACTAGTGCTTGTTGTGACAGGCAGCATGCCCATACCTATCTGCAACAGTTTTCACGAAAGACTGACCAACAACGGTAAAATAACGACTTTTACGGGGGAACCCTTATTGATGCCCTTGTGCGCGGGTTTCATTGAACCTAGAAAATCGAGACTTGAACCATCGAAATCCACATCCAATGCTAAAAAAAAATTCATACGCAGCTTCTCTATGTCTATCTCAATTGATTTCGGCGCAATTCGCTCTTGAAATGTGTCTCGTAGCCTCAAATCGCCAAAAAAATTCATAAAAATCCCATATTTTGGCGTTCAAGGTCATCCAAGGTCATTGAATTCGGTGGCAATCGAGAATCAGTGTACGACTGTAGTGATTAACAGCAACCTAGGCCCTATCTCGCACCGTTTTTGAGTACAGCGACTTATTGACTAAAAATCGTAAATTTTCGTATCCCCCTCTCATTTAGCGCCATCGCTGGGGTGAACCTAGAGTCTTCCAGGCAGCCGATGGTGAAGATTTAGTGATCCTAGCTTGCACCGTTTTTGACTGATCCACCCGTGTGACGGACAGACAGAATTGTGACGCCTAATACGCGCTGAAAGCAATAGCTGCGCGCATAAAAAAAGTGTTCTGTGATGCAGACGAGATATGATTACTTACATCAATTAATACATGGCACATAAGTTACTAATGACATAAGCTGCGTCGTCAATAACTCAGAACAGTCAGATGAATTAACGAACAAATTATAACTTATAATTATAATTATAGCATGAATTACGACTGTGCGTCGACTTAATGCAAACGCACACGATCCTGTGGTACAGTTTGCAATTATGCATGTATGCACACTTAACACTGTCTAGTTCAGCAGTAGACAACACTAATAATGTGCTTGTTGTTATTTCCAGTGGTGTCGTGGGTTAAAAAAATTAGCCAAGACAAAAAATTGCAATTTTCCAACAACAACTGTATATTTCTGACACAAAAGATTACAGGTGCTCAAAATTTCAGTTTTGCTCCGAAATCTTCCCAGGCGGTTAATTTTCTGCTTCAAGTTTAAAATTGTGCATTTTTGAATGAAAATTCTTCGACAAGAAGAAAATTTTTTTTAAAAATCTGCCACGGTGTACTATGAAAATCTTTCAGAGCAAAACTGAAATTTTGAGCACCGAAAATTTTATAAAAACTGTACCTTAAGTCACTTTTCTGATGGCCCAAAATTTTGGAGGGGTTAACGCCCCTGCCACAGCACCACTGGTTATTTTTCACACTAATTTAACTCATAATAAGACATAAATTGCTAGAGTATCACAAAAAATCAACAACTGGGCAAAAGCTACTAAAATTTCATCACGAGACAGTATAAGAAACAGAAATAATTTCATTAGCAGATAGAACAAAATAAATCAATGTACAAAAACAATGACATAATTTACGGCGATATTATGTCTGAAGAACTAATTAAGTTAAAGTGTACTATGGTAACAAGAGTTATGGTTGAGTGAGAAAAACGGGACAGGATAATGTTTATTCATATAACACCACATCATATGTACAATATCCTGGACATGTCATCCTCACAGATGTAAAATACACTTTCATGTTTTATTTTAAAGCTAAAGAAGTAACAAAATATTAAAACGTGTACTTAAAAAATTATGTGAAAATATGTTTAATGAAAACGTTTTTGAAGTGCTATATAGATGCATTAATAGATGCTAAACACTTTGAAAAGTGCTTCTCGTTAAAATTCCTTACACTGTTAAAATGTTTTTGTTGCTAACGCATTTCAAATACTTTAAAATATGCATAGTTTATTAATCTCAGTGTATTTTACATCTAAGCTTATCCTGGAAAAGACCGTATTTCTAGCAAATCAATCACTGGATATTGACAAAATATTAACATTAGCAACTAAAAACACATAATCACAGCATAAACAACAGATAAAAATAAACCATAATTAAGTTACGATGCATACCAACTAATTACCATAAGTGACAATTATATCAGTCTGCATCAAAGTTACAGCAACCTTGCAATCACCACCAATAACACCTACTACTTCGAGTTCTGTTTAGCAAATTAATTTAACCAGGGGCCAAATTTTCGAAACTTTTCTAAGACATTTTCCAAAGATCTTCCTATGTCAGATGATTTAGGAATGCCAAAAAAGTTTTCTTATCCGAATTTTCGACGGCTTTCTTTGCGTTTCCAAAAAAGGGCCAAATTTTCAAAACTTCTCAGGAATATCTTTGGAAGACAAAGAAAGTATGTGGATTTTCGAAACTTTGCAAATTTTGTTTTATTACGCAGCTTTCTCCATGTAGGACAAAGTTAGTGCTTTCCTATATATTTGCCTAAATTCTTCCTAAGAAG
>Ga0209454_1001193_pt1 | contig 15731 bp, 8 predicted proteins | sample WorMetHERISLAND1_2_FD_187400 | JGI IMG/M metagenome (GOLD analysis project Ga0209454, IMG submission 187400) | Marine gutless worms symbiont microbial communities from Max Planck institute for Marine Microbiology, Germany - Olavius geniculatus... | ecosystem: Host-associated > Annelida >...
CTCATAAGAGTGCACATCTCCACCAAGTGAAGTAATTTAAACACAATGACGGCGATTACTACTACTACTATTATACCTACACCTACAACTACAATTTGAGACCAATCTAATATTATACTAATAGGCCTAGTGACTGGTGTCGAGGTCGTTACTGGAAATTGTCTCTTCGTCTATCTGGCACCATTATGGAGATATGGTGCCTCAAAGATAACGGGGTCACGACCTTGACCTTTTAGGGTCATGTGACCCTGTCATCGTCAGTCACGTGACCATTTGACTTGTGGTGGTCGACTTCCTATGGGTGGCCCATTGTGATCATGCATCTATCTGGCACCGTTATAGAGATATATGTAAAAAACTTACCAGTTTAAAACTGTGTGTAAGGACGATGTGATGATATCAGTCCTCTAAACAGGAAAAATCATTTGGGTAACTTTAAATGGGCTATGCATATGGCGTCCTTACAAGCTGACTTGAGTTGGTAATCAGTAACATAGTCTAAAGCCAAATTTCATTGCCATGGCAACGGGGTCGGTCTGGGAAAAATGCAATTGGCAGCATTCGATGGCCCATCCCCAAAAACCCCCTATAGGCACAAAAATCTACTACGCAAGCCGAGTTATAGCCAATTTTATCTCAAATTTCATTGTCATGGCAACGGGGATCAATGGGGGTCAACCGGGGGTAAATATAAATGTCACCATTAATTAGGCCGACCCCAAAAATCCTATCCTAGAACCAAAAATTACGACTCTATCTTGCACACAACAGAAGTTATGACAGTTTAAAGAATTTTTAAATTTTCCCTATAGGCACCAATGTAATTTTTTTTTCAAATTTTTCGAATAAATAAGTCAAAAATTAAATTTTTATCTTGTAACATTAAAGACACTTCCTTGCGCAGAACTGTGTCATTTGACGTATCAAGCGTAAAAATCGGTCTAACGGACTCACCTGTAGGCGAGTTAAGAACCAAAAAAGTGTAGTAAATTTCAAACAGGAGGGGTGTATATTTCACCTATATGGGGAGCAAAAACCCCTGGGCGGATTGAGTCCAATTTTTTTTGGTGGTCGGCGTCCACGACGTAATCACGCCATTCAAATTTGGTGACAATCGGTTTAGGGGTTATTGGTTGGCTGAGGGTCAAATTTTGCCTTTTCCCATAGACTTTGAAAATCGTCCTTACAACACTCACACCATCGTGTGAGGTGTGATATGGTGTCTCAAACTACATGTACACAGACACACAGATGCACACACAGAGGGACAAAACAACAAATCTCTTAATCTCATCCAATGTTCACTTTGTTCACCTGGGCAGAGATAATAACATGAAATCAGTATTACAGCAAAAGAGGAGAAAAAGCCTGCACCAAATCAAAGTTTGCAATGATACACACTTTTCTGTTTCTTCTCGAGCGTGACAGTCACCATGGCCAGCAGTGACGCCGCATCACCGACTGCTGTTGCAGCTGCTGCTGCTGTGCTGCTGAATGTCGCAGCCGGACAGCGGAACACACGCAGCGAATGCAGCGACATCTTCAGCGAACATTTCATCTCCTTACGACTTAACCTCTCGACCTTCTCCACCGTGGGCTCCGTGCGAGATGCAATCGTCCAGTACTCCACTTGAAGATCAAGGGCATCCGGTGCTGACAGCTCGGCTGTGACCGGAATAGATGGGCTGCTCAATACAACCACATCAACAACGTACATTAACAACCAGTGATATGTAATGAATGCAGGCCACTAAGTACTGGATACATATAGAAAAGTGGAACATGCATGCCTTATGTAGATTGAGTAATTGAACAGTTTCGACAACGATTAACTTCGACCACGTCATGTTCAATATAATCACCCTTCATTGCAATTATTAATGCTAATCATTTCCGAAACTGTTCGATTGCTCGATCTACAAAAAGCACGTATGTTCGACAGTTTCACATGACACCTGGTACTTTGCAAAAGAAATTAATATAACAACAAATGTAACAAGAATGAAATACTAGTATTACTTAACTGCCCAAAAGAACATACATTGACAGTCATATCACAATACAACTTCAGCTTGCACGGTGACTGAACATGAACAATGACCTCGGTGCTGCAGACTGCATCGCTGAAGCAGCATTAGCGGGTGTCGGTAACTCTCTCACTTTCTCTGCCGAGTAAATCACATGAGGCGGACTGTTGGAATAATTAACAGGCGGAGACGGCGCTTCTTCCGGGTCTACACCAAAGTCAACAATCAAATCTGCTGTCTAAATTAACAGGAATAGACCCATGTGATCGCTATGGATTTATTAGCAATGCATTTGCTTTTCAATACCATACTAAATTTGCATGGTCTGGCATATTTGGGGTTCTCAGTAAATGAAGACGCATTTGTATTTATGCAAAGTGAAATACATTATCCCATATAGATAAAATTACAATTATAATCACAGCACAATCATGGCTAATAGTAACAATTCAAAACAAGTGACTGTATAAAAATCATAATTTAAGTACGACTAGACTAGACTAGAGTGCCAGATATGATGAACCTGATCCGGCAGCTGCAGCAACGTCAGGAACTCCAAGACGCACTTCCTGAAAACATACCACAACATGTACACGTAAAAAGATGACCGGTCTTGACTGACGGATGAATAAAACCAATGAATAATAAATGTGAATTAGTACAGTGCCTCACCACCAGACAATAACCCACAATATATGCAATAACAGAACAGCTTGACGAATACAAACTGCAGTAAATCGTCTATCTGAAGCCAAGAAAAAAAACATGAATGAGACTTGAACTTGGTGAAAAACAATGCCACATTATTACAACTGCAAGCATCATAAGTTACATAGTTTCTGTATGAAACAAAAAATTATGCAATATATTTGCAGAGTTAATACACATAGTTAATACACGCTGCTGATATATTGCATGGAAAATGCAGAAGTAATCCCAGCATGTACAATTGATGCTTCAATAAAGCAGATAAAAAACTAGTAATCTAAAAAAGTTAATGAAAGAGATGCTCTGATTATCGACACTTTGTAAAAGATCTTAGAAAGCATGCAAGGCATGCATAGAAGAGAATGAATAATTTAAAAAGATGCAAAACCAAACTGCAGCTGTAATTCACTGGCTAAAACTAAGCCAGATTCTATGCTGCTGAGTGAGGCCTAAAGGAGTCATTACTGGTGTTAGAAGACACAAAATGAAACAGTTTCAAATCTCCATTAAAATTGCTTTACAGTAACCTCTTGAATTCAGCATATATTATTTCAAAAAATACTTGTTTAAGAAAATTCAATTACCCAGTAATACTTACAGCAACAAATGGCACAATGACTTGACTGCTTGAGTTTTCTGAACTGCAAATAGCATCACAAATATCAAATATAATTATATAAGGCTTGCTTACATAGAAATCTGTATGATTTACACATGAAAATAAAGCCTAATGAATATATAACTTAATAACACAATAACTTAGTTAATCACAGAACTAATATTCTCTTCTCTTCGAGTCCAATTTTGCCTAAGATCAACTTAAAATCTTTTACAAATTAAACTCCAGCAAATCCGATATAACAAGTGAAATGTAACAAACTAGTAATGACTGTGTGACTATAACATATTTGCTAATAACAGCATAATAAAGACAAAGAATAAACGAATGAACAAAGTACAGGGTGGCACAAAAAGATGGAACATACAAGCTTTATGCGGATCAAGCAATAATACAGTAATAGTAATGGTCAGCCTAAATCACTGCAGTAACGGGCGATCATAATGAACACTTAAACTGTTTCATTTGATGCCTTCTCAACACTGTTCAATATGAAAGCTTCTCACTGCACAGATCAAGGCCGATCACATTCAGTGTCCGATTCTTAGATCAACATAAAATATGCACATTCCCCCTTTTATGTGCCACCTGGTAGAACATAGAGCATAAATAAAAGACATACTTTCTATCTTTGCTGGTAAGAATTGCCTCAGACACAAGGAGCTGCATGACTTGATTGGCGCCGGAGATATAGTGGACAATCCTTGAAGCAATTTCACCAACATCTAACCAAACAAACAGAAATTATGTATTTTATACTACCGACTTAACATGAATTAAAAATATCCCACACCAAACTATCTTACATACTAAGGTTGTTAACAGTTAACCGGTCCTTCATTCAGGACCAGGCCTGAAAGTGTCGGTCCAGTTAACCATAATAACAGACCACACCAGCGGTGCCACAACTCTTGCCCGCCCACTCCTCTCGCGGCAGGTGTTATCAGCTGTGATCAAAGGGCAGCACTGTACGCCCCAGGTGAGGAAGAGGGTGAGGCTTGGCAAGTTGGAATGAATGGAAGAGACTGTACGTGGGTTGCTAATTAGTGCCAGAGAGTGAAGCGGTGGCACTGGTGATGCAACCGGAAACGCAGGCTATTGCAAAACAAGAGCAACAGACTATTACGTGCCCGGCCCACTGGTTCAGGCAAGGAAACTTAAACGTGATACGCTGCTATTGTTATCAATGTCAGCGATCTTTCCGTCCACTGCAGCGGGCGGAAGTGGCACAATGGGTCATCCACGGTTTAATTGCCAGTGTCACGTTACATAATGCTACACAGTCCACGTTTACACTGAGCTGCGGATTGAATGTTGTTGGTTTAATGTCAGTACTGAGACATTATGCATGGATCTAGTGTACAACAGGCACGTTTTGGCGTAAGAGTCAAGTGCAATGCTGTTAGTATACAAATACTAAGCTAGTCATCACCCGCTGTATGAGCGTGTGCATGTGAGACAAATGAAGACTTGTAGGCATGTATGCTGCATGACGTAATCTGATACCATTTGATCTCCCTGTCTCTGTGTGTATGCCTAACTCTGTCTATGCATGATGAATGCCAAAAAAACGCTGGAGCTCACTGGCCCGCCCAGCCATATCAATCCAGGCCATCAGCCTTGAGTCTGTCTTGTCCGACACGTAACTACCCTATTACATACCACTTCAGAAAAATAACAATATCTACAAGTGTGTTATGAAATAATCAGTTTTGGCTAAATTAATAGAAACAGCCATCTGAAGAAAGTAGAAAAAAGTTAGTAAACCCCACACTGATGGGTTACCTAACTTATATCAAGACACGGAAATAAGAGAAGCTCGATCCAAAAAAATTAACATAACTATACCATCTGTTATCCAGCTGTATTGGGCTAAGAGTGCAAAACAACTGCTCTATAAGTGCTTACAGCTTATTTTAAAAAACTTCTGTTAATATAACCAACAGTATGAAACACTGCAGACCATATGAAATATGTCAAATAGCACAGCAATATTAGTACACACTGACATCAGACAACTTGCGCACTAACCGATGTGTGAGAACGGTTCTGATCGCGCACCGACAGAATCCTTCCATACAGCGTCGTTGAACAGCGAATCATAGCGCTGATCTAGCCGAGCCAAGTACTTTGCAACAACGCATGAACCTAAAACAACAAGCCGACAGCCACAGTGTAACACACTCAATGACCCAGAATACTGCAAGCATGGCTTCAAAACCGAGCTCACCTTAGCACAAAACAATCGTCGGGAGCTAACTGAAGTCTGTCAAATAATTGGTGCATGAAATAAATATGAATGACATATTCCTACGAACATGACTAACTACAGCGTTTAGTATCACTAAAAATCTGAATGAAACAAAAATGCAATTTAAAAAAGTACATTATGACACTGCATCCCATTGCTATCACTTTTATGATACACATATGCTTGTTGAAGACTAGTTTTACTTACTGAATGGTATGACCAAAAATCGCACAAAGTTCAGCCAGTCTGGTGACTTTGACGACAGCAGTTCTACGTACGGCCTCAGTACAGAACTGATGTAACTGTCAGCCCCAGCAATGGCGATCTTCATAGGAACTGCTTGCAGCTGATTCTTACTGCAGCTACATACGCAGAACACGAAATGGCACAATGCTCAATTCAACACGAAAGCCCCAAAACGCTAAAGTGTTTCCATTGAAAAGCTTGGCTTAATCCTCCCCACAAAAAAACAAAACCCACCAGTCTGAGTTATGTGAAAGGCGACTTGCTTAGACCATAGTCGATTATGTATAGTAGATAAAGCTACGTACTGTTTCTGAATGCTGCTGATAATAGCAGACATTGCAGCACGCACATCGACCGGCGAGTAGGTGCAGATGGTACTCAACCCAGCACTCTGCAATGCCTGCGATATCATCTAAAACCAACAATATACACTGACCGGTCAAACTCCACAACAGCTGCTTTACTAAGTAAGTCAATTTGTACAATGCACCCACCAAAACTGAGGCTCAAAGGGTGGGGTAAAGGATAAGATGGCCTAAAAAAGTCTCGAGTTGGCATTATGAAAGCATACAAAAGAAAAACTGCAAATGCCCAAAGGAAAGCATACCAAATTGTGCGAGCGACTACTGCAAAACTACGAGTACAAAAATGTGTGGAAAAAAAGAACACCACCCAGCAAATAGAGTCCAATGAACGCATGATACAGAATACAACATATTTCAACTGTCAGTAACAGAAAACAATAGTGCACATTCCTGTTGTATAAACAACAGTCTTTATAGAACGATAATTGGATCAGCCTATGAGTATAAACACGTTCACAAACAGGTCAAGATTATTTGCAACATCTATGCTAAAGGAATAATAATAAAGCAAAAAAAGTAGACAGATGTTGCGAAAAAAGAATCAAATGTGAAGTATGAATTTTTTCTGCTATATCATGTATTGAAACTAAATAATGACTGTTTGCATAGTGTTTAATGGTACTTGCAACCCACACTGATTATAGCAACTCAGAAAGTACCGATAGACTTATTAATTCAAAAACTAACAAAATTACGCAGCAACACCAAATTACAAAATAAACTAATCTCCTTCATCTAAGAGACAGTCTCATCATCCCCTTGAAAGCTCCACCCATCGCAAACCATATTAAACTGCATATCCCAGAACAAGTCCAGTAACCTGTGTAAATAACTATTCACCTGAGAACAATGTTCTTGGCCATCGATAAGAACAACTGATTCCGGCAATGCACTGGCTGCTGTCAAAAGTGTTGCCAGCTGCTCCACGACGGTCTGACGTGGCTACAGCAGCAACAGTAACTGATAGTTCAGTATAGCAATAGCAATGATAAAAAAACTACGAAAAATCTCCCAACTCCACAAAAATTTTTCAAAATCTGTTTGTAATCTTTGGAAATACTTTGATAACAAAAAATGACTAGATACACAGAGAGAGACATGCATGTTTGCCATACATAATAAGTTGTGCACTGAGAGAGTAGTGGACAACTGCCGTAACAATAAAATTAATAATTAACATATTCTGTCAATAACATAAAGGCATGAGCAAAAATCCACTCATTTTTTATCAGCAGAAAAAAATGAAAAATGTTTTAATATCATCCTAGAACAGTGTTTTTCAACCTTTTTGCTGCAGCAGAACTCTACATGTACACCAGCCTTAAGGTCACTCATGAAACGCGTCCCATGAATTGATCAGTAAATACAGCGATATACGCGAGGCTGAAGTTACAAACTCATTTCACTAGCAGGACAGAGCCCCGATGGAGATGACAAAGCAGACAAAGATAGCCAATCATGATAGGAATTTTGACTGTATTAGTAGGCAGCAGTACATTATTGTATTTAACCAAACAGGACGGACAAGGCGGTCATCTATGGCCTCAGCCCCCACCACCAACGCTGAAAATTAACAACAAAGATGATTCAACACAGTAGGTCTATGCAACAATAGACAAGCAGAAATGCAATTTCAAACAAAGGATTCACTTCTGAGTATTTCTACAACTCTGTCTGGCGTGATTTCACATGCTAGGTTATTTTTACTGGCCAGCTGCAAAACCCTTAGCAGATACTCATGGAACCGGAACCCCGGTTGAAAATCACTGTCCCAGAATACGTATCAAAAGATGACTGACGAACTTCATTGTCAGTGCGATATTACACAGCAGCTAAAAATATCAGAATAAAAAAACTTTACAGTTTAAGTGAAATGCAGTTTTACAAAGATCACTAATTAAGAATAGAAAAAAATAAGAAAACACCTATTGAAAGATCAACTGACGGAAATTTCAAATGCAAACAATTATGCTGAAAGCAACACAACAGTATTTCACAAAATGCATAACTAGCCATGATGTGACCATTAAAGAGACTAATCATAATGTGACTGTCTCTTTAACGTCAGATTTCAAATATCAAAAAAATACTGTATCATTTTAGACTTTCACGTTATTAATTGCATTTCATGCAGATGCTATTGCAACATGGCAACACAAACCCATTAATACAAAAAACAACTAGAAAAATGAAAATACAGAAAAACAAGCACAGTTAAAACATGCAAAGCCAAGCATCTATGAGAAAAGCATAATGTGTCGAGCAGCAGCCAAATAACAACAAAGAATATAAAGCTAATTCAACAGGCAAACCCACTTCTTCATAACACAACAATGGAAAGAAGCTAATTTAATGCACAGCTAATTGAATTGTCAGTATTTGGAAAAGCAGATTTGAAGGTCACTTAGTTCTAGACGTTTTGCATAACTTAACGTCTTGGCCAGTAGAACGTCAGTTACTTATAAAAAAAACTGTAAACATTGGGTTTCCCATGGCTGTCTGAGCTTTGCTAAGGTGAAGGTCATGGCTAAAATTAGTTGCTGGGTGGTAGCCTGGGGAAGAAATTGATCATTAAGTAGCAGTAAGCTGAGGCTATGAACAGTATCCTCGTAGTTCCTTAAAAGACTTTCTCTGAGTCTCGTGTTGGCCTGGAAGTGGAGCCTAAGAGTGTGTTTACATTTCTGGGCTACAGCCCATAGCCAGGAAATCGCTATGACCTAAGTTCAGTTAGGCCCGAGAGATCCACGCCTCTTGACGTCACTTCTAGGCTACTAGGCTTTTTGACAGTTGATTGACGTATTCGTTTTTAGAGTTCTGTCCAGATAATATCGCTGTAAAAAAATCGAGGAAAATTCTACAAAAACCGCCTTATAAATGTCCACAGAGACTGTCTTACAACAAGATTCCTACGCATGAACTGCAAATATTCAGCTCAGCCATTCACTTTTCAACCCAGTCCAATCAAACGTACACAGTTCAGCTTGCAGATGATAATGTGCTGCTTTGCCTAATTTTTGCTATAATTCCGGGACATACTCGGGCTGTTTTGCTTGCTTTAAACCAGCTAGATCTTCAAAAATCATGAGTGCAAGATAAAAACATAAAGGAATGAACTGTCATACAAAAAAAACAGCTAGCTGGCCAATAATCCAACCAAGCTCAAAATACATGCTTTTGTACACTAAAGACATCACTGGATCACCTTGAATCAATCTAGAACAGACTAGGTTTATTGAAAAATTGACTTACGGTCACAAAGCACCTACATTTCAATCAAAGCATTCACTAGAATGGCTAGTTTGTGAAATATTACTTAAGCTGCGTCCAGCCAGTTTATAAGCACTACAAGCACCAATGGCTTCATGTCGTTATAGGCTAAAGCAGAGCAGCCAGCCAGCCTGGCTGTCCAGTACGTCCAACACCACCGTAGTATCATCAGCACTTACAGCTGGTTCCATGTTGCTTCCCACGCTACAACGACGTGCTCTGCCAACACGCCAGTGCTTGGCCGTCCGAAGGCTCTTGCGTCGCTGAAAATGATGGCGCTTCAACGTCGGCGCAGACTGCCGGCGTCTAAAGAATGACCTGGCAGTATGCTGCTTTCCTACAATAGCTGTGTCATGTGCACTGGTCACTCCAACCACACCCTTTGCCGCATCCTGCATGCAGTATGGATTAGAGATGCAATCATTATTGGCCAATGGTCAGTATCGGCCAACTGTTAAGTTACATCATCGGCATCTGCCAAGTATTGGCTGACGCTTATGGTCAGTCAGCACAATGCCACTGACACACGGCTCAGTGAGTGAGTGAGTAAGGAGGGTTTTACATCCCATCCGACACAGTATAGGTCATTTCGGGGATGGCCTGTCCAGGCAGAATGCACACAAACACATAATAATGGAACGGTAAATTTAAACTTTACAATAAACAGAAATTTTTCGGCTCATGAAATCAGTATAACATAAATGAAATAAAAGACATTCATATCTCGTAAACTAGCCAAAACACATCAATATCTTACCGACAAAAAACAGCACAATAGGAACTGAGCAATTAAAAACAAAATGCACTGTAATACAAATAGAACAGTCTGGAAATGTGAAAAGGCTCCTGCTAGGATGAGAAAAACAAATTTGATGACAATTAATTTCTACATTTACGAAAATTTCAAACAACTTTCTGGCCATCACTTAGTCACAATATAAGTCTTAAATATGTTCCAAACGACCTGCATTTATTTTTACTATTCATCACAGTAAAGATTTGCTTACTTATAAATACCATTGCAGCATTACTTATTTAGTTCTCATGTCAATCACTATTTACAATATAGACTCCTGCAAATGAAGTACTCAAGCTATTAACTCATTCGAAACAGAATGCTTTAAAGCTGCAATTTCCATGGGAAATTTTTTCTGACAAGTTTTTTATGACATGTGATGGCCTGAAAATTGAAAGATGTTTAATTTCAAAACTTTCCAAGACGAGTGGAATAAAAGATGGCAACAAGCATGCACTATCACATACATGCAATTAAATCACAACAACAGTGAAATAACTGCATGCACATTATATTATCAAAAATCTTCAAAGTCAATAAAATTAACAGTCTGTGGCACAGCTGAATATTAAAAAAAACTTTCTCATAATGGATATCATTCGTTGTGTTTCCATAAAAGTCTCACTGGTACAAACAATCAACACTGTCAATTCTGAGTTAATACACTAACTAATGTGGCTAGCCTGTTATTTAACGTAATATGTTTCCTGATAAAATATCTAATAACTGGCACAACTGCCGATAGAAATGTAGAAGCAGAAATGCACAAAAAATAAAAACCAAGGCACACAGACCACTCCAAAGCTCATGATGAAAAACAACGACATGAAAGTGAGTTCATCAGTTACCAGACTAAAAAAAATAAATCTAACCGGATTACAGTCACTTTCTGTTCTTGGAGAACTATTTCCTCTGTTTGGTTTTTCTGTATCCTACAGCACCCAGCATCATGCACTTAAACTAGAAACATGAAGGCCCAGACAAATGGACAGATAAAGGAGGATAACCATACAATAACTACACAAAAGTACATCACATTAACTTCAAGAAGTTTACATGAAATGACGTAAGTTCTGACGTCAGTATGCATCACAGCTTGTATAAATAAATTTACAAAGAAATTGCTGCTAACACAACCAAATCGTAATCATATTATAATCAATGACATTTTACAAGCCAACCAAATTTGCATGATATATTGTACAAACCACTACTTCAAAATAAATGCAGATTCTAATACTTTCAGCCACATACACCTAATTTATTAATAAAGCATTTGCCAGCTATTCATTGTTTTAATATCAGTTGTATAATGTTAGATTATTATCGAATAATTGTAAAATAAAATACTATTTACCACCAAAATGTAAGACTTTCGACCCTGAGAGTTAGAGCCACTGGTCACAGTCTGATTGGTAAAGAATGGCCTGAAATTATAAAACACAACAGTATGACGAATAGAACTACGGTGGCCTCATCTGCCACAATTCACACTATGACAATGAATGCATCTAATTCAGGCTGCATCTTATCTCACAATTCACACACATAAAAACTACAAATTTGAGCTAATGCTCACCAAACGTGTGAAAGCCTATAGCAGTTCCTGTTCGCAAACTGCCAACAGCCAAAAATTGCAAAAATCAGTAAAACCCCTTATTTCAGTATGTCAAGGTCTTTCAAAGTCATCGATGTTGATACGACTAAAAAGCTTGTCACTAGCACTTGTTGTGATAGGCAGCAAGCCCATGGTGATCTGCAACCATTTTCGCAAAAGATGGGCCAAGAACGATAAAATAACGACTTTCACGGGAGTAACGCTCTTTGATGCTCTCTTGCGCTGGTTTCCTTAAACCTAAAAAATTGTGCCTTGGACCGTCAAAATCTACGTTCAATGCTGAAAATTTCATATGCAGCTTGTCCGAGTCTATCTCGATTGACTTCAGCGCAATTTGCTCTTGAAATGCGTCTTGCAACCTGAAATCGCCAAAAAATTCATAATAACCCCTATTTTGGCATTCAAGGTCATCCAAGGTCACTGAATTAGGCGCCAGTCGAGAGCCAGTGTATGACTTCCTATTAGTGATTATGCCCTATCTCACACCGTTACTGAGATACAGCGACTTATTGGCTTAAAACCACAATTTTCCCTACCCCCCTCTCATTTGGTGCTCTCGTTCGGTGTGAGCCTCTTTGAATTTATGGAAAAGCTTTATGGTTCCTAAAATCAGAGTCTTTCAGGCAGCCGTTGGTGAAGATTTGGTGAACCTAGCTTGCACTGTTTTTGACTGATCGACCCGTGTGACAACAGACAGATGGTGCCCACAAAATTGGATCACACTATACCATACTACACAAACGTGCATTTCTAAAGCACAAAATGTACTACAACTCAATGTCTTTAACCATACATCACCTGACTTGCGGCACTGACCTATTTCTTGCTTATTTTCTCTCTATCATGCAAACCTACTCAACAAACTGTGAATTCAAAATGTGCCAACTATCGAATGGAACAATATGCTTATCGTTTGCACGCTGCATCTACATAACTAGAAACCACTGATGACATAGTATACAGTCATCCATCTGGAGTTGTCCATATAATTCCTAAACCCAACCTTTGAGCTAAAAACTAACACACCATGGGACAAATTTACGAAACATCGTAAAACAAATTTACGACAATGTTACGACATATGGCAGGTTTACTGTAGGTTTACAATAAAACGCGATTTACAAAAAACTGTACGAGAGTTACGAGAAATATACGACAAAGTTACGACAAAAAGTCGTACAACAGCATCAAGCATGCATGCAATAATTATTTTAATTTTTCATTAGTACATAATTCTCACATAGTGCCACAACACATATAAATTTCGTTTGCAGTAACTTCAGGCAGTGGAATTGACATGAAACCAGTTGACTTGTTATTGTTTACATGTCATTGGTAACCGTTGGCAACAGCGGAAGAATCATGCGCCACCAGCTCAGTGACACTGTGTCGCGATTGGTTGAGATCTTGGTTGAGGTCAGCGTAACGACAGTTGATTGGCTACGGTGTTATGACAAAAGTGCAAAATAGTTACGAAGTCGTAGAATCAGCTTCAAAAATTCGGATACAATGTTATTCGAATACAATGTTCTTGCGACAATCTTATGACATCGTAACTTGTTGATTTACAACAAAGATACGACAAATTTGCAAAGATTTTACGACAATTTTACAATTGTTTTACGACGTTTTGTAAATTTGGGTCCAGTTATTTCTGTTATGCCTGCTATTGACTTTCCTATGCCAAAAGTATATTCAAGTGAGAGGTAGAATGACCAACAGACAAGGCCCATTGTGTGGAATATTAAGAGAGCCAAACAATAAAACAACAAAAGTACACTGCGATAAAAAAACAATGAGTAACAATCAACACTTACGTTAGCTTTGGCTTTGGTGTAGAATGGACACTAATTGTATCGACATCGACATCGTCACTATCGCTTGGGTTCTCAATGTCATCAAACAAGTCATCGTAGCAAGTGTTGTCCGGGTGTCGGCCTAACTCCTGCACCGACTCCAACACCTGACCAAAGCATTAGTCATATATTGCATTTCTCACAGCAACAGCACCACAATACATATGGTGTTTTAAACCACCGAATGATATAATCCGGACAGAAACATATGAAATAAGGACAGAAAAGATAAATTTAAAAAGGAGACATGATATTCAGTTATTATTACCATTACCATCATCATTATCATTATTGTTTATAAACATTAATGTAAAGATCCAATGAGAAAAAATGAAAGTCAAAAGCTGAGCTGGTACAGCTAATGGTCCGAAGAGTCACTGCAGAATAGATTGAAACTAGATATTCGGGGCAAAGCCCAATGTGAGTCCGCCCGGCGCCCTAAGTCCAATTGGGGAAAAAATTCATGCAGATGAAATTTCCTCGGTGGCAAAGTCACGTGGCATGAAGTCAAATGCATTAGCATACGCAGAAAGCACACAGACGACTTAGGGTAGGTAAACATTAGCCACGTGATCTCAGGTGTTGGTGGACCAAAGTTCACCAATCTTTTTGTTCAACGCGAAGGAGATTGCGGTTGATAACGCTGTTTACCGCTTGTAGATATCTCTATTCATCCAGAGATATTCGCAGTCAAAGTCAAAAGTTGTCGTGTAACGTACTAAATTTCAGACATTTTTTGCCCTCCCAAATTTCAAGGGGGCAATGCCTCCCAAATTGTCCCCACATTATCACCCCTGCTGAGCGGCACGCCACGTGGTAAAGTTTCGTAAGGCTATGACTCCTGGCTCCAAAGATCTTGCGCCTAATACATTGAACTTCAAGCTAATTTTTGACCCCCGTTGAAAAAAAATTGTAAGGGAAACCCCTATCCCCAATCGGGGTGTGCTAGCAAGACTTGGTTAATCTCTAGCACATGTAAAAATTTTGGGGTGCAGCACCCCCTAGGGGCCAAAATATGGTCTTCCAAAAAAGTTGATTCAAGTGGGAATGATTTCACCGCTTAATCTCCATGACTAGTGGACCAAAGTTCACCGATCTTTTTTCACCCAACGTGGAAGGAATCGTGATACAAAATGCACTTGTCCGATTTTGAATATCTTCATCCATTTCGGAAATATTCGCCGCCGAACTTTGAAGTCATCCGAAATCGGGCCAAATTTTGCATGTTTTTGGCCCCTAAATTTTTTTGGGGCCCAAAATTTCAGACCGGCATTATAAAATTTGGCCTACATCTGATCACCGTGCAAAATTTCGTGCCAATCGGCCGACACATCTCGGAGATCTCATGATTGAAATAAAAAATTTAAAAAACATCTGCGGTAAAACATAAGTCCTTCCGAAAACTATCATTTTTGGGCGAGCGGACTAAAAAAGCAGAGAGCTGAAACTCTGAAACACCACAGAGACTAGACAAAATAAGAAAAAGCCTACATTCACTAGCAGAAATAGTACACACTGTGACCGAAATTACTGAGAAATGTCAACACCGATCCGTTATTATCCAGAGGTATACACTGAACAATTTGCAGGAATATATCAAACTGACCTCATCAGAGACTTTGAACCGACGTAGTAAGGCAACAAATTTTTCCTTCAAATTTCTCTGCTGCATACATAGAACAGCAAGCAGCACACAACTGCAACATAAGGCGCAGGAGAAAATCACAGGCATACATTATGCGCAATAAATGCAAAGTAAAAGACAGCCAAAACTGCCCAGTACATACACAAAGGTTATGTACAGCTAAACTGTATACTTGAAGCTCTTGAAGCTTCCAACATCTGCCGTCACAAAGTGAACAAGAAATTTGAGCAAAGCTCACGAGACGCGCGAAAGCCTATAGCATTTCCAGTTCAGTAGTTATAGTTTCGAAAATCGCATATCACTTGGACTCGGCCCATCGGGACCATAATACAC
>Ga0209454_1001197_pt1 | contig 15707 bp, 7 predicted proteins | sample WorMetHERISLAND1_2_FD_187400 | JGI IMG/M metagenome (GOLD analysis project Ga0209454, IMG submission 187400) | Marine gutless worms symbiont microbial communities from Max Planck institute for Marine Microbiology, Germany - Olavius geniculatus... | ecosystem: Host-associated > Annelida >...
TTGCTAGATCCTGCCATCTTTTACTACAATAAAACGCCTTAATTTCCATTAGTTTATCAATTAAATAATCATAATTTGTGTTGGGAGCGAAACCACGTTACGCTGACTGTGGGAACGAAAGTTCCATGGAACGAAAGTTCCTGGGAGCGAAAGTTCCACGTCACTTTCGCTCCCGGGAGCGAAAGTTTCATCTATGGAACTTTCGTTCCCGGGAGCGAAAGTACGTGGGAACGAAAGTTCCATAATTCTTTAAAACCACCTTAAAACGTTTAATTTCCTGCAGCGGCATTCTCCGTCGTCCGTTATCGATTTTGCTTAGGACCTTAGATTTATTTTTTTTTTATCTTGGCGCTGTGTAAATTCATTTAGTTAGGTAGTTTATAGTCTGATGTGTGCGGTGACGACGTGGCATCTCTTGACAGACACACGTGCAAGCTTTGTCGTGTCTCGACTTGCTTTAGCTGTATGATGTATCATCTGCCTCGCCTGCGGCCAGCTTATGTTGTACGCTTTCAGGTCTAATGCATCTTAGCGTCAGATCCAGTGACGGATTATTCAGCCCGCCGCTAATGCACTACGCCAATCGTCGTTTCGTCAACTGGTCGACCATATATGTGCAGGGTACTTCCCGGAGTTTGTCATCCTAACCTTGTAGACACTTTGACCCTTAGTCTCGGCCTGAAAACCAATCAGTTTATCTTTAACTTTAGACTATGTCATCAACAAAGTTTGGGGTAAAATTGTCTCAGTTGGGTTCTCTCACACTTCAGAACGTGCGCTCTAACCACTGCAGCTATGAGCGATTTTGCACCGACGCTCGGCGCTCATATTTGGACCTGCTGATCTGACACTGATGTAGTCCTAGAACTAATGCATATTATTTAGGCGACGTTTAATATCTCTGTGATCATGACGATGATGTTCGACATCCGTCGGATGCAAGTCAGTCAGCTGTTATGAGTCAACTTCGCTGCACCTACCAAGAGAACGAACTTGCAGCACCTGCAGTCAGCTTCGCAATGTCGGCAATTGTACACGCTCGTCGAGCAGTTATACAGATAACTCGGTGAGTATTATAAGCTGCACTTGCGGCTTCGTGCACGCCCGTGTGACAGCTATAGACTGGACAACGCGTACGCCTTTTGTGCGTCGTTGACTGCGGTTAATCTTACGTCGCGTAGAGTTCGGTAAAAGTCGTGACTCGTCTTTCAGTCGTTCGTCATTTGCGTCGCCGCTAGCGGCCCTCTGCGTCTACCATTGCAATAAATCAACGCTCGTGGTAATGATTACGAATACATGTATTTCTTAACAGCCAGCCGGTTTTCTTGTGCAGCCATTTTATAGGCCGCATCACGTATCTTGTCTGTCCGTCTGCCTGTTCGTCTGTCGCTTACTTATACCGTCTCCTAACTGGAAAAGAGATAGGCATGAATGCGTGTAATGTTTTTCGATTCACAGACAGACCTCGTATGTCGTCTTCTTCATACCTTCACAACAATTGCATTAGATCTACCCCCGTATTGTCGCAGTCGGTTGCGGCGCTTGTCTTGACTAATTTCGCTGCACTGACGCGACTAGTGCAAAACTGGCTGAGCGGTGCGGACGACGTTACGACGTCAAGAGTCGTGTTAGTCGTATGACAATGCAGACACAGTCGGTCGTCGGCGCTTGCTCAGCTTGGTGCACTGATTTTTGAGCAACAACTAATGCTATGAGTAGTCCTACAGACGTTCGACGGCTGCGCCTAGCGTGCGTCAGTCGTGCGTACAGTTACGTGCATTCGTGCTTATATTTAGCATCCTTCTCATTAAAGGACTCTTCTGCCTGCAAATAACGTTTAGTCTATGTTGGCTGGTTGTTATGTTTTTGCCGGCGCAAATGATTACATAGTACATACGTAGTATACTATTCTTAAGAAGCTATGATTTACACATACTCATACCATGGTTATCGGCGACGAAAGCATTAGTGTTTTTGTCTCTCCATGCGTCCTGCTAGCTTTTAGAACACAGTGGACGGAATTTAACCAAACTTTGCTGTATGGTGTACAGTGTAGTTCAGGCGACAGATGAATTGAATTATGGTTTGAAGGTAGCGAGGTCAAGGTCAAGGACGCTACACGGTCATGTATTCGAGTAAGTCAATTGGATGCGCAGGAAGTCATTGACGGGACTGATCTCGAAATGGTTTTGTAGACAAATTCGCAGACAAAGAGCAGTGGAGATAAAACTGTGCATCATGTCGCCGCTGGCTTTCTTTAGAGCAAGACACCTGATATGTTTCTGACAGTTAAAAGTACTTACCATTAAAATCTCACTTACAGTACCTAAATATTAAAAGGAGAGGCTTAAGGTAACATTGAAGCACATGCGCAAACAGTTAAACCGACGCCACAGACGTGTCCGCCGTGTAGCCCGCGTTTTGTGATGACTGTTCGTTCGCCGCAGCAGAGTTTAGCTGATCCTTTTTCCCGTCGCCGAGACGCACTTGCGACTCGCGTACGACTAACGAGAAAAGACGGTTTGCCGACTGGAGCTGCGAGTGGTGCAACTGATGGTGGAGGCATTGATGAGGGACGGGATAGGAAGAGGAGGGAGAGAATGGGTTGGTGTGGCGGCCACTAGCGGCTACCCCAAGAGACTGACGCTAGAAGACGACGTCGTCGACGCTGAGCGTCAACGTAGAAATCTAGCATGCAGGCGCCGGCGACTGCGGGCGTTCGACCGAGGTGTATTTATAGCAGCTTGGTTGATTGATTGACCCAGGCGCTGCTGCCTGGACGACGCAAAGCTGTAAAGGCCACGGTACAGTCGCCACAGCGTTAGCGCTTTGACCGTCCGTCCGTCACAGGCCACTCACCCCTCGTCGCTTCCGTGATACTTGTTTGTTCCAACGGAGCCGCTCGCTCACAGTTGCTTGCTGGCGTCGTTTTTGTGCGGTCTGCTTTGAAGCCCGTCGCTCGCTGCCTGCCAGTTCGGCTGAAAGTCCACGAATGGCTTTTGCCGGAAAACCGGTTCTTTTTCTTGATACCGTTAAAGTGATCCCCTATTACCTGCTGACTGCTTAGATTTGCTCCACGCACGAACTGCGCAGTTACTTCATACTGGTCTAGGCCTAAATAATAAATAGGCCTAGTCTACGTATACCCGGAATAGAACGAAAAACGTAAACAATAAATAAACGCAGTGGTGTTATTACTCAATCGGCCTACCTTTAATATATTTTTAGAGTCCGTGCGACGCCAAAATGTCTCAACGACAGTTATTGATTCGTCGTTATTCGTTTGTCGTTGTTTGCTGTCTTCGAGGTCTAGTTATATAACTGCTCAAATGCAGTTTTTTCTCTCTCCCTCTTGTTCTCTGTGTCTGTACCTGTGTCACTGTGTCTGTGTTTGTGTTCTTACTGTTGTCGTTGTTGTCAACTTAGCTACAAAACAGGTCGCTGCTGCACGAGCTTTAATTCTCTTGCCTTAGGCAGTTAATTTCCTGATCCGAGCTGGCCTATCTGCTTCAGAATTTCGTGTTAGGCGGAATTGCTGCAGCGATTCTGTCTACTAGCAAAGTACCTGCCCTACGGTCGGGGTTCGCGACCGTGCAGCAAGAAAGGCGCTAGAGAGAGCTGACAGACAGACAAATAAACAGACTATCCGCGCATTATAGTAAGATTGCTACACATTTTTCCGTAGGGTGATCTGTTTGTCTGTCACTTACAATCGTGCACACTTCTTAAACAGTTCGACTGCTTTAGACGCCGTTAGGTAGGTACACTTCTGGGATCCAATGGTAATCTTTATTTTGACTGATATCGGTTAACTATAAGCAACACAAAAGAAAGAAAACCCAACAGCAACACAAAAAGAGCCGCATAAACAGCGTTTGCCGTAAACAGCAGAATGACGTTTTCGTGTCATTGTCATCAGACAGGCCAATGTGCTACACGCAGCAGCTACGCTGTACCATCATAGCTGAGCTGACTGCATAATAACAGAAGCCTACAGCTGTAAAATACAAATCGTTCAATATCATATGAGCTATGGGCGTGTATTGTACTGAGAAAAAAAACAAGAACCAAAGTAGGCCTAAAGCACAGCAATTTGGTAAAAGGCGGAATCGCACTCCTCGTTAGCATTCGCCAGGTGGCAGCATAGGACTGACGATTTTGCTGCAAGTTGCAACTGCGTTTTTGGCTGGGGGTTCGACCTTCAAATATCCCCTTCCTTTTGGGTAGGAACCCCTTAAGATTGTGTCATAGCCTATGCGGTCTGATTTTTGAAGTTTTTTTGTGTTGTTTTCGACGTATTTCAGGAACGAAGGTTCACAAAGATTGCAGAAAGTCGTGGAACAAACTGTCGAATGTCTTCCTCTACAGACAGTCGTGACGACGTCGTACATGGTGGTATCGCTTATTAACTTAGAAAATTATGCGATTTTTGGCCGTAAAACATTAGCAAAACTGTTTCTCGCAGATATATTTTGTTTTTTACACGCAACTTCGTCGAAAACATTCTGCAAATGTTCTACAGAGTAACAACCAGTTTGCAAAATATTTTAGCAATTTCATTATTACTTAGTTTGCGTTTGCATTTTACATTCCTTTGTTATTGTCTTTCTCAGCGCTAGTTTTTAGCTAATACTATTGAGTATTGACTAATTGATTGACGGCGAGTACTAAGAAAGGAAGGAAGCGTCGCTTGAGGTCTGTATTGTAGTTTAGATGAGCGTCACAGCGTATTATACTCGTAGAGGATTGCAAGCGGCGGTGCCCGTCGAAAGTATTCTCGGTCTGATGTTGTATTTACAAGCATCACCGGGTTTTCTTTCGTCCTGGCGTCCGTTGCGCTGTCTACAAGTCTCGTAGCTTAAGTTTCGCCGCGGTTACATTATTTATTTATTTATTTACTATACGGTTTATACAAGTCATTGACACTACTGATAGCTAGACGGCTACTATAATATGTAAGTCTGAGATACAACGACTGTATAGCAGCATGTGTGATTCGCTGGTGATTTTGTTGATTTGGTTTCATTGGCCAAGGGTTATCAACCTGTCCACGGATCATTGCATTATAAGTTACTTTGTTGCACACTGTTTCGTCTTAGTAGTCGATATCTAAAACAAAACTTGCGGTTTTTTTTCTTTTTTTGTTTAAAAACAATTTTCTTACCTTTACATGCATTACATTACGTGATCTCGCCATCAATATGTCGGTGTTTTGGGCGTTGCGAAGAGTATTTTTACTGGTTAAAGAAATTTAATACCAAATGGTCGCAAAAAAACAACGTGAGTTACGTGACATGTATTTGGATAGCCAATGCAAAAACGTAACAGAAATTGTCTTTCTGCTTAAGACAAGTTTCTGATTATTAGTGAGAACGTGCTTAGGGAATGAAGACGTCACTGGCGTGGACGCAGTTTACCTTGTAGCGAAGGTATTATTAAGCGTGTACACACTGAAATAAAGCCTAAGTCTGAGATTATGTTAGGTGGAGGCAGAAAGGAGTGGTCCTGAATTGGGAGGAGCGTCTGGAAGTCGGCGGCGTTAGACAAAATCTTTCACATGCTTGAGTTTTTGTATGTACCTAGCAAAACACGCACCGCTGCCAAAATTGCCGCTTCAGGTTTGCTTTATCGACGTTAATGGTTCATCGCATCAGCAACCTCAAGAAACTAAAATGTAAACGGTAACTTAGGCCTTAGCCTACATATTGATTAATTAGCGCAATATCTTCGTTCTTCTCACGCAAACTTTCGGTGATCAAATACAAGGAAGCATCCTCAAATTCGAGTTGATCCGATGTAACCCCACTATTAAACAGCGATCGTTTTACGTTATTCTGCCCAGTGGCGGTTCTAGCCCTCAAAATCTGGGGGGGACGGCCCCATGACGAGCGCGGTAGCGCGAGCCTATAACGGGCGTCTGGGGGCAGGGCCCTCAGTGGAGTCCAGGGGCAGAGCCCCTGGTCAGTGGGTCAGGGGGCAAAGCCCCCGGCCTGAAGCTGAAGCATTTTTGGTTTTTGGACGTTCGACGAAAGCCGCAAATTTGGCTAGTTTTCTAAAATTTGGAAACTCAAAGAAATCAGATGTTTGTGTTATTTTTGCAAAAAAAATCATGGGTGGCCATGAAAAGGGGGGCTGGAGCAAACCTGGGGGCCTGTGCTTCCCCCCGGCCCGGGTTAAAAACCGCCACTGATTCTACCTATGGTGTACGTATCCGTGTGCCATTAAAAGTTTAAAACAGGCATGCAACTTCACAGTCACGCTAACACAATATGAGGTGATACAGTCGACACAAAGCATTCCTGTAAATAAGTAAGCACGTGTGGAATTGTTCTGAGTAAACTTTATATTTTTTCTATTCCCGCATTTTCATTTCAATTTGAAAATGTTCCCTTAGGAGTAGATGGCTGAAATTTTGCATGCCCGAGCTTAACACCCACAGCTTGTTTGTGTAAAATGTTTTCTCCTACGCCCTACCAATTAGCCACGGTACATCTGTGACAGACGGACAAGGAACGACAACCATGACAAAGAGCCGACAGCTTAGCGGTCGTCCCAAAAAATGGTTAAAATCGATCTACATTTGCGAAAGTTATTGCAAAACAAAATTAGGGGGTCCGTTTTTGGACCACTCTATAAGTATACATAGTCTACTCCGCGCTTTGCTTTAAAACGGCATTTTGCATAAGCCTACGAAAATGTACAAAATAAGCAAGAAATTATTATGATAGGTTTAATAAAAGATTACTAAAATTTGTGACGATAACAGAGAACAAACTGGTTAAAAAGCTGCGAACGGATAGGCCTAAAACTTATTCTAATCTGAGCAGAAAATCATAATTAGCAGCTTTTACTAAAGAGAGAATGATTATGTGCGTCTGAGTGGCCCAGAGCGTCGTCAACTTGAATTATAAGAAAGTGGGACTCAAGGTCATTCAAGGTCAAGAAGTAAATTCTGCTGAATGCACATTAATTTTTCACAGACGCGCGAACAGTTTGAAATGGACTTAAATAAATGGAGACGGAAGTACAGCGTCAACATGCTGGCGCTACCTAGCGATTGACGTTGAAAAAAGCGTACGACCACACTCCGATCATCATGCAGCGTTGTGGCTATGTGAGGCAATCATAAAAGTTGATGAAACAATATCAAGTGGTTTACTATTTTCCGCAAGAAAATCGCTTGACGCAACTAAGCAAGCACTGAGCTCATTGTAACGTCTGTCAGGTACCTATTAACACAGATAGGCTAGCTTAATTAGCTTAACTTTATTTAGGCCTAGGCCTAGCCAAATCCAGAGGCTGTAAGGCTACAGAAATGAGATTGAAGGAAACACGAAAAAATGACATTCTGCTAGGTAACAGAAACACACTTACACAGTCCGTTTTTCCTATGCTGTACGCATGTATACGCCTGAAATAAGTTTTAATGTGAATAGCCTTATTCTACTTTCAGGGCTAATATCGTGCCCAAAATTTTAAGCAGGCCTACGCCATGTAGTTTGTTACTCTCATATTTCAGGATGCATCAATTTAACCTTAGGCCTACTATTAGCGATTATAAGTCTTTGTGCTAATGATTAAACTTACTACTTTAGCACGGCTAAGCAAGCGATCTCGCGAATATAGTCTAGAAAAATAGCCTACAATTTTGACATCTATATACGGCTGAAATAAGTTTTAATGTGAATAGCCTAATTCAGATACATGGTGTCCGGAAAAAAAGTAACCCCCTAGACATGGTACAATAAAAATGTCAACTCTGAACAAATCTGAATAAACTTTTGTATACTTTTGTATAATAGTATGTATTTGTATAATAAATTGCTAAAACAATTGTCAAGTTTCTCCGAAAAATATTATTTTTAGCGGAGTTATTAAATATTGTTGAACATCGATTACAAAATATCTTCATTAGCAATATGGCGTTGCTTTAAGTGTTGCCTATTTATTGACAATTCTTTACCAAATCGAAGTCCGTCGCATAAGCTTAGCTGGAACCGGCGCCGAAAACGTGCCAGTCAACAAGGCTGTTGAAAATTTTACTAAAAGATTAAATACACGTGTAAAAGCTGGCGGTGTACATGCCGAGTACTCACCTCACAGTGATTGGCAAACTGTTATTATGTTGTTCGTATAACAATGTTTTATTTTTCTGCAGCGCAAACATGATGCCCCTTTCGTTGTGCATATAATGCTGCGCGTAAACAAGTGAAATGACGATGTAGTTGCAGAAAAAATCCGATAACTTTGTCAAAGTTACGGATAAAAAATACGTTTAACAATTTAATCCGATGACGAATGTGTCACAAACCTGTAAAAGTTTGTTTTAAAATTTTCAGCAATTACTGCTAAGAAAAAAGCAGAAAAATTCAGGTGATACTTTTTTGCCGTTCGCTGTACTTTCGGCTCGCGTAAACTGCTAGCCGATAATAGGCCTACCTAATAGGAGATAACCTTGAAACAGAAATCATTGACAAGTCTCTCATTTTGCCATCACTAAGGCATTCATTGTACACATTTCGCTATTTACTCGAAACAGAACGGTCATAGTTCACGTCGCATAAGTCACAAAAACATGAACATTATACAAAGAGACTGTTCCCAACTTCCCACAGTAGGCAAATGCCAGTTTCTGTGTTCAGTGGCGCATTTAAGGGAGGGAGCAAAACGCCACATGCGAATTCGTAGATACACCACTGTGTGCAGGTATGTGGTTACATTGTACAAGCCACTGCACAGCACGTGTGCCATTAAGGGTTCATCAACTACGATTTCTAGTACGCAAGCTTGCCTATCATATAGCGTAGTAGGCCTATAAGTCACGCAATGTTTTGTCGTTAATATACTGAGCACAAAACGCATCATGCATATGAAGACGCTATTATTACCAGGAATCAGCTTTCACGCCGAATCGGCCGCGTATACTGTCAGACATGTTGTCGATCTGTATAGAGACCATTTTACGCGCAACAGCAGCTACTGCTGTAGCTCGTTTTAGCCATCGCAATTCTGTCCGTCCGTCTGTCTGTGTATCTGTCACACGGGCGGATCAGCCAAAAACGGTGCAAGCTAGAATCACCAAATATTCACCATCGGCTGCCTGGAAGTATAGTTTCAGGAACCGTAAAGCTTTTCCATAAGTTCAAAGGGGGTCATTCCGAACGAGGGCGCTAAACGAGAGTGGATAGGGAAAATCTGTGATATCCAACCGATATGGCGTTGCCAGAGCGAGATAGTGGCGCCCTCTGGTGAGTACAAGTAAAACATTAATACATATTTAGCCGTAGGTCGTCTGGCGCCATCTGGCGACTGTTTTTGTTTTACTGGGCCTTCTGTGAAACTGTAGCCATAGCCGTCTACGGATGATATCTACGGATAAATTCTACGGATCACTAGCGTACGACGGTGCACCGCTGTTGCGCGTTCCCCTTTGCGTTAGCAGGGCTTTTTTGTACTATCATATCAATACAGCTTAGCTTTAATACACCGCTCAATTACTGCCAATCATGCACTACACTGTACACACAGACAGAAACTGCAGGTGTTGTCGTTTAATTGACGAGGCGTTTATGTGCAAAGTTCAACTACAAAGCACGGTAGCAGAGCACCTTGCAGAAATGGGCGGGCAGTTACAGCAGTTATAAATCATTCTTTCTCTGATCTGCAAAGACGTGTACAAATTAAACGATATAAATAAACCGAAGTAAACTGAATTAAAATGCCTCGCAGTTTTGTTGGGTTACAGAGACTGTACATCGAAGCGAACGAACTGGCAGTTTAGTTCACTTCATTACAGTTCACATCATTCGCTTCGTACGCGTCTTAAGTCTGTCGAATCTTTGCAATTCGTCATTGACTGGACGTTCTCAATTTGCTGCCGGTTGTTCTGGTAGCGCGCTGTTAAGTCTTCATTCGTACGTGCGCAATGCGGCTGCCGTCTGAACGACGATATCGCTATAGTTACAGTGTTTTTGAAAGCCCAATACGCCGACTTTTCTATCAAACAGCTCAGCAGCACAACAAAGTTCGCATGACGTCTTGCAGGACCCCCAGAGAGGCAACTGTAAACGATGTTTTCGTATTATATACACACCCAAGTCCTATGTTCAACATGTGTTCAAGGTGCTACAATAGCTGTAGCTGAATGTTAATGTTTTACAATCTGTGGTCACTAAATCGACTAAATACTGAAATGCATCTGACCACTGACCCAGACTGGAAATATCTTATGACAAATACAGCGCTGACCCTTTTCTTTTACCACCGAAAATCCCATTAATTCGCAGGGTTGTGCACTGTAGACGATAAGCGCTATGGTCCTTGCCTATAAATCGATCATCCGGTCGCAACTCGGAGACGAAACAACATCAGACAGACTGATTAACGACGATTGGGCCACAGCTGACCGTGCCAAAAACAAGCTGGCCTATAGCGTTATTTTTTTATCTGCCCGCTAGAACAAAAGCAGTTAGGGCTATGAGATTAGAGCAAGGTAAACTGTCGAAGATTAAAAATAAAGCTAACATCAGAGTTAGCCTTTAGGTTTAGGTGGAATTATGATATAACATGTGTAGGTTTATACATAGGCCTACCAACGTATGTATAGACAAAACAAACTATCTCCTTTTGCTACGAACAATAGGTCTAAATTAAGTCTACTTGTTTAAGCTTGACAAGTGTTTTTGTTAAAATTGAAAGAGAAAAATCAAACTTAATGACTGGACTAACATTCAAAGTGCCAAAAATAGTTATCGTATAGGCCTACGTGTCGATGTGCAAATCATAAGATGAAGAACTGTTAAAAACATATTTTTCGATAAAGCAAACTATGTTTTTTAACGGATTACAGTTATGGGTGGAGATTGGGTCTAGTACTTGGAGTTACAGCTTTTGTTCTCGCGGGTCTTGTAGCCTAAACGCGATCAGCTGCAGGGCTAGAAGACACAGTTCATCGCCAGTCTTATGATGCGTTGGTGACGTCAAAATGCGTCCGCAGACAGGCGCGTTGTCTTCTATTGGCGCACGCAGGAATTGTGTCAGGGGGCCCATTAACTAACCCGCTGCAGGGTACGGTTTTGGGGAAAGAGCAGTGAATCCCTCCCAGGCAGACACGGAGTTGAAAGTAGCGCTCCTAGCGCTCCAGCGGCGTATCGAGCGAAAACAAATATGGCGAATTCCTTAAGTGCTATAGAGTACTTTGGTGGCAAAATAATTAATAATCCAACAGTTTCACGCACAACTGAAGCTAATTCGGTTTAGAGGTTTTTGTCGGCTTTCCGAAGAGGACTCGGGTCCACTCAATCACTTCCACGATGCATGCGCCTATAGGTCGTCTGTATAAGGCCAACTTCAGTAGGAACGATGACTTCACTTAGAGTCACGTGACCCGGCAGGCAGCAGGTGTCCCACAATGATGATGATGCTGATGAGACGAGATAATCATTCCTTGACGCTCTGCTGTGAGTACGGTAGGACGTAGACGGTCCAGTAGAACGCGTTGAAGACCGTGAAAGCGGTCGGAAAGAGCTTCCGCGAGATTTTATCAACTCGACGCGCCTGCGTCTTGCCGTCGACGGCGTCAGGTGCCGAGCCACTGGTCTGAAGACTGCCGCCGCCCGCTGACGAAGGACCACCCCGACCACTCGCACCCCCCACACCTCGGTTATCACCCATGTTTACCTACACAACAATTCAGCTTACGTTACACATTGCACCAGCACCTTGCAGGGCCAAACAGTTTGTGCAATTGTGAAGATTTTGTGATCCAAGTTTTCACCGTTTTGATAGAATCGTACAGTGTGACGGACACACAGACACGTGGCCTCCTCTACAATAGCTAAAATGCGCTTAGCACTACATGATGTCGTGCGTAAAAAGTGTATAAAATGCGACGAAGTTTAACAAATGACAAGCGAATGACAAGTGACATCAATTCCAGCACAATGGACGATAATTTTTTCCAAGGTCGGAATCAGAATATTTTTAGGATGTTTGGACTTATTATAAAGGGCGTCTAAGAAATGAAAGTCCAGGTTTCGAAAACAATATTTAGGCTATAAGCGATTAACTTCAGCAAATGTCTCAGAACTGCATACAGAAACTTTCAACACCATCCAGAGATTCTTTTCCATTGCATTTCCACCACAGCATTTAAGATTTTGGATCTTGGTCCTGCATTTTCACTTTTATATTTTAATGTCATACACACCAGTTTTGCATTTTCTATTTCCGCAGTTTGGTGCTATATTTTCGAGTCTCATATTTTCAGCGTCCCGAAACATTACGAACAATGTATCAACAACAATTACTTACTTTAAAGCAGCCCAGAGTATTCGGTGCTTTTCGTCTTCCAAGCTACAATGACAAAAAACGTCGCATTTTTATCGACAATAGGGATTTTTCATTATGATTAACGGATCAAAACGAAAACACATTGATGACCTGTTAACTGGCACTAATTGTTTTGTAACAATTCGTACAAATACGCTTTACGCCCCTATACAGAATATTTACTCTCGAAATCGAATAACTTAGAAGTGATTAAACAAATCAGTGAAACTTCAAAATAACAACACATCAAGTACCTGCAAATGACAGACTAAGATTACTATTTACTGCACGTGTTTTGTGTTATATCACAACTACAGGGTGAGCCAAAAAACGTGTCTCTTTACTTTTGTCCATCTCTTTGCCAATTATTGACCGATTTAAAAAATTTTTTCACTGGCACACTCTGCTGACAATTTGGGATAATGTGATTATTATAGATCTCACCACACCGTAAATACGTCTACCTTGTAAAATATCAATGAAATATGCATACATAACGATAATAACAAACAAACATTTTTGTAAAATTGAAAAAAACACTTCAGACTAACATTGCAGTAAATGGTCTGTATGACATCAGATTGTGCGGGTATAACACAGTCTACTGTCACACGAATTATTTATCGCAGTGTTGGTCTGAAGCGTTTTTTCATTTACCTAAATTTTTGTTATTATCGTTAGTTTTTGCTTACATTTATATTTCACAAGGTAATGCAGAAACGCATTTACCGTGTAGTGAGACATATAATAATCACATTATTGCAAATTGTCTGCGTAGTGTGCCAGTGAAAGAATTTTGAAAATCGGTCATTATTTGGCGAAGATATTGACAAAAGCAAAGTAGCACGTTTTTATGGCCAAGGGTGTATATAGGCCGAAACGTATAAAAGATTGGTTAAACCTCGCGTCACAAAAGCTGACAACACCATAGAATAAATTTGTAGGGGCAATGATATTAACGATCTTCCTTTATTAATTATAAAAATTCTGCTTTACAAAAGCTAATGTTTGTGCAGCTCTAACCTATAACAAATACAGATAGACCCCCTAATGATCATAGTTTTACCCAACGTTTCTTGGATGAACATTTTCCCGCCGACGTGTCCAGTTCTGCAAAAAAACACGCATGAGCAGATTGTCGTTATCTAAAATTAGCCACGTCTAGGATACACCATAAGAGATGCTGAAAACAGTAGCAACCCTCTCTTAGCGCGGTCGGGCCAATGTTTTGCCAAGAAAGTTCAGGATGAAAACGTACCGGCTGTAGCGGCGTACCCAACTCGGGGTCTCGGCGTGGGAGCGTGGCAGCCCTGGAGGCACCGCCGCCACCGGGTCCCGGTCTACCAGGACCCGGACCGCCAGGCGCTGAGGCAGCAGGACCGGACCTGGTCTGTTTGGCAGGCCTGAGCGTTCGACGAGCCAACGTATTGACGACGGCGTACTCGATTAACGACGTGAAGACGAACAGCAGACAGATTATCATCCAGATGTCTATCGCCTGCAGCGTACACACAGTGTCAATTATACCAATATGAACAACAATAATAATTAGAAAAACACTCGGAGAGCGCAGACCTTTGCCAAGTGATCCAGTGATCCAGAATCCAGGATTCCTTCCGGATCACCCCCAAAATTGAATATCTTGTTTCCCGGCATTCCCTGAAAATTTCAGAAAGATCCTTCCATAACTTTTTGAGTTATCTTGCTAACACACAGACAGACAAACAAACTCTGGCAAAAAAATATATCCCTTGGCGGAGGTAATAACTAGGTCTAAAAACCACCACAGCTCTCAACCAGCCGACGAGAATGGTGCTGCCACCTGGCGATCGTAATGGAGTTATGATAAAGTCTTATCGTTCTATCTCGTAATAGTGGACTCTCGGACGACGATCTAGAGTCTACAAAAAAGTCGGATCGCCACTAGAAATTGCAAACTTTTTTGCATCATGCCCACAGCATCCAAAATTTTCAATAAAATCGATTGCCATTTTTAGGTTATCTTGCACACAAACGACAGCCAATCCAAAAATAATCTCTTTGTCGGAAGTATTAGAAAGCGTCGGCCGAAACTTTTCATTTGCTGATCCTAATTGCAAACAAAATCTAACTGATAGTTTTTCATGTCACGCCCTAGCATTTGCAAAAAGTTTTGCCAAGATCCATTAATAACTTTCGACAATCTGGTAGACAGTCATGCAGACAAATAAGCAAACACAAAAGCAGGCACAAATATAAATGTAGTCTCCCTTATTTGGAGCATGTAACAATAACAATAATGGTCGGCGTTTCGACGACCGGACTCCACCCAGAGCCGCTGCGACCGCTTACTGAGCCCCGGGATGGACCAACAAATGGAACGAGGTACGAAAAAAAGACAAAAATAAAGAAGTAAAGCGGGGAGAGAAGAAAAAAGTTTGAACCCACCCGTTGCGAAATTCTACGTATATGTCTACAGCCGACACAGTCAAACCACTGTAAAAAGTTAGATGCCAAATTCACTAATGCGTTTTATAGTGGATTTATTACGCAGTTTGCCATACAGCAAATCTACAACAGACTGAAAGAAGTGGAGTTTGCGCATGCATTAGCGTTGAAGAGTCAGCGAGAGACCTTGATGTAGGATACGCGAGGTAACGACGACCGGGCGACGCTACTCATTGTGGTGGTCGTCAGGACGGTCAGCAGGCCGATGGACACGCGTGCCGGACTGGCGTCGACGTTGATCCAGAACGAGACCCAGGACAGGATGACTATCAGTATGCTGGGCACGTAGACCTGAATGAGGAAGTAGCCGATGTCACGGCGCATCTTGAACCGAAACTGTAGGCACGGATACGCACCTGCGTAGCCAAACATCACCCACACCGAATGTACTGTCAGAAAATAGCACCGTATAGAACGTCACAACTGGATAACACAGTACAGTACAGATATAACAACATTAACACAGCGCCAATTACGAAAAAATGTCCAAAAGCGCTGAAAAAGTTATGTCCATGTGCTCTCATAAATAGTTCAGTTTCGAGACAGCGTTTGAAGAGTTCAGTATCAGTAATATAATGAAGGTGCTTTGGAAGACTGTTCCAGTTAGACGGCGGGTGGAAACCGCGTTCTGCTAACACATTGTTGAGCTCGCTATGCCTACGCCCACTAACACCTTAAACTGTGATCTTTTGATGCAGCAGGTACGCTTGTTGTATCAATCAATCAATCAAGTTTATTTCAGACAGAAACGTCCATAAAACACAGGTAAAATAATAAAAGCAATAAAAGCAATAAAAGTGGTAAAAAAGAAAAGCAAAAATAAAACATATACACATCACAGTCCAATTCTTACAAAATATTTAACTACAGCGTTATCACGACCTAAGAAC
>Ga0209454_1001198_pt1 | contig 15701 bp, 8 predicted proteins | sample WorMetHERISLAND1_2_FD_187400 | JGI IMG/M metagenome (GOLD analysis project Ga0209454, IMG submission 187400) | Marine gutless worms symbiont microbial communities from Max Planck institute for Marine Microbiology, Germany - Olavius geniculatus... | ecosystem: Host-associated > Annelida >...
GTGGGGAGGTGGGCAATTGCCCCCACTCCTGCCTCCCCCCTCTGGTCACGACACCATTTTCGATGTCGGTCGCCGTTGTCATGATTGTGTTGGTCTATAGGCTAAACTCAGTCAGACTGCAGTTTTTTGTGCATCACGAAATAGAAACGTATTCGCTACACTGTTGAATTTCTTCTTCTTTTCCTTGATATGTTGGTGCGAATCTACACTGTGTCCCAAAAAGCATCCCCGACATTTTCGACTGTAACTTGAAAACCAGTTATCAGATTTTGATAATTTTTGGTACGAATATTCCGGACACAACTTATCATTAAATGGCTATTTAGTTCCCACCTCACCTAACGCTTGTTTCTGCACTACCTGGGAAAATTTACAACCAGCGAAATATCACTTTTTTATCCAATGCGATATGATTGCTTAATTAACATAGCGTGTAAAAACACCTTTTGTTCACATTTCTGACACTGTGACTGATAATTCATCTAGTTGTCTATTTGTCAACTGCCTGCAGTAAAACTGCTTTAAGTGCTGGCCTACTATGCGAACACAAGCAAGGAGACACTTTCTTCATTCATTGACAGCAGCATCAATAATGTTCTGCTCCAGACCAATCCAGGTTGTACCAGTCGCTTCTTGATTTCACAAACATTCCTAAGCTTCATCTGGTAGACACACTGCTGCATGACAGTCAAACCTTTGATAGACCGGCTGTTGTGGCTACAGATTAGGATAGATAGAATTTATTGACGTTTTTTCATTCATTTTAACACGTATTGTGTTTGGTTTCTTTCCCCAAGTAGTGCTAAAGCAGACGTTGGGTGAGATGGAAACTAGAACACTCATTTAATAGTCAGTTGTGTCAGACATATTTTTGCCAGAAAATTATTAGAATTTTCTAATCTTAATTCAAGTTACGATCGATAATGTCGGGGATGTTTTTTACGGTTCTCTAATTTCAACACACATTTCGCTTGATCTGCTTTCCCTAGGTAGTGCAAAAGCATACACTGGGTTAGATGGGAAACTGAACAGCCATTTGATGCCAAGTTGTGTTAGAAATATTCCTGCCAAAAATTATCAAAATTTGACAATTGGTTTTCAAGTTACAGTCGAAAATGTCGGGGATGCTTTTTGGTACTCATTTTGAGTAGTTCACAGCGCTGCGTATGTGTGTCAGTGCGGTGAAAATATTGAGGCTGGTGATCTTGCGGTTCGTACGAGACACAGCAGTGATGAAACGGTCTGGCATTGGCGTTGCTTCGTCTGTGTTCAGTGTCGTCAGCTGCTCGTCGACTTCGTCTACTTCTACTCGAGCCGTGACGCCGCCGTCTACTGCGGCCGACATCATGCAGAAACCATCCGACCGCGCTGTAGTTCCTGCGACGAAGTATGGAAGATACTTTTTGAACATACGTCGAGAAATGATTATTGTTTAGTTAACATTTCACATTAAATTTTGTTATGATATCGTTAGGCGACAATAAGATCGCTAAAACACAATTTCAAATATGGCTTTCTACCTGCGAAAGTAACTGCTTTCAGCACGTCTTAGCCATCGCAATTCTGTCCGTCCGTCTGTTTGTCTGTCCGTCTGACCGTCTGTCTGTCACACGGGTGGATCAGTCAAAAGCGGTGCAAGCTAGAATCACCAAATTTTCACCTCGGCTGCCTGGAAAACTCTAGTTTCAGGAACCGTGAAAATTTTCCATAAATTCGAAAGGGTCACCCCGAACAACGGCGCTAAATGAGAGGGGGGTGGGCAAAATTTGCGATTTTTGGCCAATAAATCGTTGTATCTCAGTAACGGTGCGAGATAGGGCTTAGGTTACTATTAATCACTAATAGGAAATCGTACACTGGCTCTCGATTGGCGCCGAATTCAATGACCTTGAATGTCCTTGAACGCCAAAATAGGTGGTTTTGTGGATTTTTTTTGGCGATTTCGGGCTGCGACACAAGTCTATATCATTTACAAGGTGGCGCCACGGAACTATCGTTCTGCGATCCAGATAGAGAATTTGGTATTTGTATATTAACTTAGCGTGAACACCCCAATTTTCAGCTAAACTACTGAACCAGAACTGCTATAGGCTTTTGCGCCTCTCGTGAGCATTAGCTCAAATTTTTTGTTTAAACAAGACAGCAATTGCTTTGATGTAGGGGCTATAGACACTATTGATTGACAGCTGCCCCAAATACAAACGAAACACACAACGTAATAATAGTAGAGCAATGTAAGCCGTACGTACTAACTACTGTTTAATACTGAATAAAACTAAACCTTTTTGTGATACGAAGTTAATAAAATATCTCGATTGAAATAAGTATGATTATAAGCGATGCAAAGTTCATACGCGACAGAAGAGCGCTTGGCAAAAAGTTTTACGAAGACTGCTGCAACCCAATGTTTTTGGCGTCCACCTATTAAACGACTTTTCAGAGATATTGCCTCTGCACCGTCACTGTCAGTCTTCAGGCGTCGTCTCAAAACTTGCCTCTCGTTGTTATCTGACACTTTACTGACGTGCAGATCTAAGAAATAATGTTTATTAGTTATGGCCAGTTCACACCTAGGACGCGGTCGCGACTCAAGTCAACTGTTGAGTTGTGCCGCGTCGGCGTCGTATAGTGTGAATTGGTCATTAGTCCACGTTTAAACATCTCTGTGATGACGATGAACTGATGATGGTCGATGCTATAGTTTGAACGCCGTGCATGTGTATGCAGTTGATATTCGCGGACGAGTGTACGGAGGCCGGCGGCCAGTGCTACCACGTCAACCACTACGTCTGCACCGAGTGCCACTGTCCACTCGCCGGTAACCAGTACGTCACACTGCAGGACTCGCGACCATACTGCACTGCATGTTTCCACTCCCTGCACGCAGACTACTGCTCCGCCTGCGGACGAATCATCGCGGTCGAGCAGCGTCACGTGGTACACTCAAACCGGAAGTGGCACGACAGCTGTTTCCGGTGCGACGGCTGCGACCGGGCGCTCGTCGGACGCTCCTGCTTACTGATCGCCGACGGCCGCGTCTTCTGCAGCGGCACGAGCTGCATCGCCAATCAGCGACGAGATAAACTACTTCCGGTCGACGACGAGTCACGTGGCTCTGACCATGACGTCATAGAATGTGAAGAGGAGCTGGTACGGAGACGGGTTGAGCGACGCCGGACGATAAATAAACAGCTGCAGCGGTTGTCAGCTGGCTGCAGGATACAACTAGCCAGTCGGCAGACCGCCGTCTAATAGGCTATAGTCATGAAATGTAATGGCCCTAATGGGGTTCGGATATCCATAAGCGGCGAGTATCAAAAGCCAAGCGTGTCTAAATTTTAGGCCAAACTTGGCCGTTAGCAGAAATTCATCGACTTTTTTTTCGAATAGTCTACAGTTTGTTCTGATTGGGCGCTAATCTGCACTTGATTGTAGTTTTTGTTTACACTATTACAACATTTTAGGCTCTGTAGACCAGGGCTTTTTAATGTGCAGTTTTGCACAAATGTGCAGTTCTAAATGGAGCAATGCCGTTCTAGTGCAAGTTTGTACCCAACTGTGCAAGAAAACTAATAACATTTACACCAGCCACATATTTTTGGGGGCTTTTCTATGCCCAAACATGCCATGTTTGGGCATTTTGGACGCATTGTCTGATTTTTGGGCTTAATATACGTCCAGTAATGGTAGCCGTAGTTTGCGGTACTACTGTACAGAGACCCCATTTAGAACTGATTTAAATCCAGATTGAGAAATGGTTACATGCAAGCGTAAAATAACTTAAAAAAACATGTCACTATAGCTTTAGTCTGGTTATTTTAACATGGCTATGACAATACCGTCATTACTGTTCTCCAACTAATCTTTCTATAGGCTTAGCAGTAGCAGTTCGTATTACTTCGGCCACTTCAAAAATTCCGGATCGACTGATTAACTGAAAGGGCAATATGTGGGCGGGCAATATGTATTAGGTAACGTCGCTGTCTGTAGCGGTAATTTTAAAGTCCACCAATCTGCATGTCGTTGCATTTCATTGCTGGAAAAGTGACACATTTCGAAGTGGTTCTTCCGTCTCTCTCCAGTCCTGAAATAAACCACGTATCACACAATCTAGTCATGATTTTCAGCTCACGGCTATTCAGTGGTATTTGAAATGAAATTCGAACCTTTTTCGAGACACAGTGTATAAATCTATTAGTTTTCTGGAGAAGATGGGGATTTGTTTGTGGACGCTGGTTAAAAAGCTATAGACCTATACAGCGTAGTGTGTGATGAAATGTGACAAAAATGGCATACAAAACTGTTCAAGACTCCACAGCCAAGACACGTTATAATGCAATGAAAGGAAAAGAACAAACGCCAAAAAATGCTTTCACAATAATACTACTGCCAAGTAAAAAGTAATAAAATTGTCAAGTTGAGCGTACACACGTACATAATAATCCTCGTCTGTTACTGATAAACGAAATACTCCCTGCACTACACGCCATTTCTACATTGCCAAAATTTGCAAGGAGTACTCAGAACTGACGTACACACAAAAGAATAATGTAAATGAAAATGAATACTCAAACGGTTACTGCATAACTATCATCGTCGATGGAGCCAGATTTAAGTATCAGAACGTTGCATACGGCTGAGCTAAACCTCTCAGATTTTTATACAGTTCTTTATTTTATTACAGTTCTTCAATACAGAAAAGCTGCTGACTGATCCAGTTCGTAAAAAAATTGTTCAAAACTATTCCCAACTATGAAAATTTTGGGACTGCCTTACAACCTGTAGTAAATCAGGAAAGAGTACTTATTCTTATAGCAGTGATAAATGATAATAGCAGTTATATTGTACAGTATAACTACATACTTGACTTTAAAGATTAAAGTAATATTATTCACCACAGAAACTCAAGCCCGTAATTAAAAGCTATTCATGAGCAGATATTCAGTGAAGCCCAACTCACAAAGCGCACAAGCCCACTATCACGTAATGACATATTCCGCTGCTTCCCAACTTGCCTAACTCGTGTCCACTTAAAATCCGGCGCTGGACAAAATATTGCAAACAAACGAAGAGAATACATTACAAAGCCAATAACGATATGATATGCCGTTTGACTATATTCTGTCGCTGGCTAGCATTCGTACCTAGTAGCTATACATGCATATGATTTAATTTAAATACAAGAAATTGTTCGTCACTGCATAACGAAAGTCGGCTATAATACTAGAAATGACAAAATAAATGCACGTAACCAGTAAAAAACGCAGTCAACGTAAGCCTATATTTATCTGAGACAACGTTAAAAAATTCTCATAAGCAGCATGCGTACACGATTTCACTGCCGAATTTATGTTGCTGTCAAATTTTAATTCAGAGTTGCAATAATTACAAGTAGGCAACAATGTGCAAATGTCTTATTACAATATTCACTCATCACTCTATCAGTTTTCCCAGTCGGTACATGCCGTGTTCCATGGGTTCGAAAGGTTTGGAACAAAAATTTGCAATTTTCGACAAACAGCTGCAAATTTTCGACAAACTGCCCTCAAATTCCCCAAAACGGAGGACTGTTAGTTCCGAATTTTGTATTCTTGGAAAAGCATTATTCTACTAGAAGAACAAGAAATTTGAGCTAATGCTCACGAGACGCGCGAAAGCCTATAGCAGTACCGGTTAAGTAGTTTAGCTGAAAATTGGGGTGTTCACGCTAAGTTAATATACAAATACCAAATTCTCTGTCTGAATCGCATAACGATAGTTCCGTGGCGCCACCTTGTAAATGATATGATATAGACTTGTGTCGCAGCCCGAAATCATCAAAAAAATCCTTAAAACCCCCTATTCTGGCGTTCAAGGTCATTCACGGTCATTGAATTCGGCGCCAATCAAGAGCCAGTGTACGACTTCCTATTAGTGATTAACAGTAACCCAGGCCCTATCTCGCACCGTTACTGAGATACAACGATTTATTGGCCAAAAATCGCAAATTTTGCCCACCCCCTCTCATTTAGCGCCCTCGTTTGGGGTGACCCCCTTCGAACTTATGGAAAAGCTTTACGGTTCCTAAAACTAGTCTTCCGGACAGCCGACGGTAAAGATTTGGTGATCCTAGCTTGCACCGGTTTTGACTGATCCACCCGTGTGACAGACGGACGGACGGCGATGGCTAAGACGCTATAAAAAACAAAAAATCCCTCTGTCTCCGGCCACAATGTTACTGCTTCTAGTACCGAATGCCGTAAGCAGCTAACACACCCTTCAGTGCTAATTACATGCGTTGCAAAAGAGATGCATTATTCACAGTATGAATGTCTCGTTTCATGCGACAACCTGTAGCCTACTGGCACACAAAGTAAGTAGTGTAATGTCTTTAGATCCATGTCAGAAAATGGTGCATACAAACACGGCAGTAAAAATTTTTAAAAGTTTTAATGTTGCATATGGTGAAAAAAAATTACTGGTGAACGGCAGATGCCAAACGTAACGCAACGAATAATACAGCGTCGTGAGTGATACAACTAAATCACAGATCGAACTGAACGAGCATGCACCGACGGAAAAGTCGGTACCATTGTTTGAAACTCAAGTGAGCTGCTAATAATAGAATATGAGTAGTAATTCAATGTTGCATCATAAATAAATAATCCACATATGCATGATAAATCAGTGAGTGCCATTGCTCAAATACAGTTTAGTAAGTTGCAGTCATTCGTAACAATACACGTAACAATAATATAAGTAAGACATGTCGATACTGAAAAAGAACAATAATTCGACATTTGCGGTTGACCCAGCACTGACGTTGCACCAGTACCCTTACAGTAGTTGGATGGAACGCAGTACCCTGGATAACTGGACAGTGACGTCATCTGATAATAACGTCACATCACCACGGCAACCGTCACCAACAGCAACAACGGCAGCAGCTTGGACTGTGCACCGATTGTTAGCAGGGACGCCTACACCGTACAAACCTTGGACCAAGTGCTCCATCATAGAAGTAAGAAAAGGGTTTTCAACCCTTCAGGTCTGAGCTGGTAGTGGTGTAATAATGAACACCTAAATTTTAGTATCTTTTTCTTCTTCCAAATGGCGTTTCCCGGCACAAGATGCTGCAAAAAATGACGACGGCCGCCCAGATTCAACCAAAGGATCTGACAGCATTCCTCAGACGCCGTAGCTTGATTTAGGGGAAGGACTCCCGGAAAGAAACAGGGACAGAGGAAAGAAATGAAAAAAGAGGAAGGAAGAAGAGAAAAAGAGGATGGGATAGGATGGGATGGGAGAACTTGGTCCAAGAGCTCAATGAACGACATCAAATATCCCTGAATGCTACAGACATCAGCCGGACAGAAGCGTTGGTGAATGCGTTGGTTTTAACTTGGTTCGTAATTCTTGTCTTACTCTGCATCAGATAATCAATACTACAGCAATAAATTTTGTGACTGGCCCAGCAATAAAATTAATACAATATCCGTAGCAGAGGGTTGGCGTGCAGCACCCTGGACAGCTCTGCGGCGGGTGATGACGTCACGTTGCCATGGCTACCATTAACGTCATCATCGTCATCAGCAGCAGGACGCTGGTTGCTAGGTAACGGTTGATGCTTTGTGGTGCTGGATGTGTTTAGATGGCGCCGGACGTCGATCAGTCTGACGGCGTTGTTATGGTAGAGTGCTGGTAGGAGGTTGGTCAGCGCCCGGTGCGTCAGACCACACTGGTTGAACGACAAGTGACGCAGCGATCTATTGTACCTCAGGCTGTCGGCCACTGCCTCTATCCCGGGGTCGCTAATGCCGTCGTTGCGGTCCATCGTCAGTACACGTAGGACGCTGTTGGTCTGCAGCGGTCTGGCCAGCATGCAGCACGTTGCAGTCGTCAAGCCGCAGTCGTTCACCGCCAGGTGGCGCAACGTCCGGTTGTATATCAGCGCCGTCGCCAAGTCTCGCGAACTCTCGTCGCCGATCTCGCCGTTGCGCGAGACTTCGAGCTGCGTGAGGCGAGAATTGCGACGCAGGGCTGTGAACAGTGCGGACGCGCCGCCGGCTCGCAGACCGTTGCCACAGACCGACAGTCGACGCAGCGGAGAATTAGGCGCCGCCAGAAGTTCCGCCAGCGCCCGCGACCCGACGTCGCCGACGCGATTGTCGCTAAGATCCAGTTCGGACACCACGCGACTCTTGCCGACCGCTCGCACGATCAGCTGACAGCCGCGACTGGTCAGCTCGTTTGCGGCCAGGCCGAGCACGCGCAGTGACGAGTTGCGCTGCAGCCCATACGCCAACAACATGGCGCCGTCGTCTGCCAGCCGCACACCGGCCAGGTCGAGCGAGTACAGACTGGTGTTGAGTTGTAAGACTCGAGTCAATCGGACGACCGTCGGTGGGTCGAGTCTGCAGTTAGGCAGCGCCAACTGACGCAGACACGAAAACTGTTCCAGGAGATGTTCGAAGCGTCTAGCGATCGGTTCGCAGAACTGCCGAGACGAAAGCTTCACTGATAACATCGGAACATATCTAGACACACGGACACACGGACAGACAGACATGCACATGGGAACAACGTTACGTATACTGCAGGATCAATACAGCCGATGTTGTATTTATTGTTTATCGCGACGCGACGAACTACGCGCGAAGATGAAATGTACCCTCGTAAAAGAATTCAAAACGAAATGATATAATACAGTCACTTGGTATATAATACCCCTGATAGGCTATAACACAAAAAGTACAAATGTGCGATTTAATTACAAGGTTGAACTTGGTTTGTTGCTTAAAAGCCACAAATATCACTTATTAGTATCATTATGAACCCCCTCCGGAACTTGTCAAACGTGGCGCATGTGGCCCGTGAACACAACACAACACACCAGGCGCCCATTAAAAATTGCAACGTTCTTGGTCTGCTTTATTAAACCATCTGTCTTGACCGCGCATGAAACCAAGAAGCGACCAGAGCTCTCAAACCTCCGCCGAGAATGGTGCTGCTACCCGGCGAACACGTGGTTTCAGTTTATACCCCATTTTTCGGATCCAGAAGCTCAATAGAATCCGAATCGCCACTGAAATCTAACCATTTCTTTCTTAGGCCATACCAAAACCCTCCAAAAATTGATAAAAGTCTGTTTATAACTTTTCGAGTTATCTTGGATACAAAAAACGGACAGACACAAAACCATAGATGTAAAAACGTTCCATGAAAAAATACAAATTAAAAAAACGTAAAAAAACGTGGCAAACATTTTAAAAAACGTTTAAAAACGTTGAATAAAAAACGTTGGCCATAATTTGTTCAACCTCCTGCCTAATGCCTAACGCTGTAGGTGCAATATACCAAGAACTAAAGTCTAGATAAAGACAAATTTCTTTAATTTTAATTTAACCGCGTGCTAATAAGGCCAGAGCACTAGACTAACCAGATATACTAGATAAAAAATTTATTTGATATATTTGGACTAAGTAAGTAAACTACCGTCACTATGACCTATTAATTCATTGCTTTGATTCCAAAGTGCTTCTCGAAGTTCTTGATAAGATTTTCAATGCACGCTTTTTAAAAAAAGTTGAGAAAAACGTTAAAAAAAGTTTTTTACGTCTATGCCCAAAAGCCAAGACGTAATCTATACTTGCTGTTGGCACCAACAGCAGCAGTAGCAGCCACGTGTACAAGTCTTGTCTCTAATTAATGAGAAGTGCCATACTGTCCGCTCTTATCGACTTATGGACTCTGCAGTGGTCTCAGGCCGTCTGGCCTCTCTGTACTTTTAGGCTAGTCTATCTCTATCATATGCTTGAGTGCATCTCGAAAATACGTTTCTGTCAGCATTAGCGTCCAGCAGAAGGACCAGTACTACAGTTATTGTAGCGAGAAAAAACCAAACTTGTGAAAAATCGTGGAAGGCCTTAGCTTTACAGCTAAATATGCATATGGGCCTACACCTAATGCCCAACGGCTCGAGCGACCTGCAGTGATTACTCAGTCAGTCACACTATGGTTGCCATTATGGTTCACGATTGAACCGTTTGACAGTTTAAGAGAATGAGACATTTAAACAGCTGGAGAGATAATAATGCTTCAAAAAAAATTAATGATGACGTCTGAACTATGCACACTTTGAACTGAGTCGGGCCCAGTGGCGTAGCCAGGATCTAGTTGTAGTGGGACACTTGAGAGGTGGAGTATGGGGAGGGGTGTCCCCTCCCCACGGGGAAGGGGTCTGGGGAGAAGGCTGTGCCCCCTCCCCAGAAAATTTTTGGATTTTTGGTGTGAGTATGACGTGTTTTAGTGCACTTTGGCACTATTTTGAGTAACTGAGTAGGCTCCTAGGGGGCACGTGCCCCCAGTGTCCCTTATGGCTACGCTAGTGGTCGGGCTTGGTCGTGTCAAGTGAAATTAAAGTGACCCATTGCCAACTCTGGCTATTACTACTAGGCCTACATGTACTACAACTATACTACTACTATACTACAGCTAGAAAGACACTCGGAGAGCGCAAACCTCCGCCAACGCTATGCCATGTTTTTCAGTTGTGTTCACCAAGTGGCAGCACTATATTTGGCAAAAGTTTGCTCTATTTGGCAATGGTAAACAGCAGAGAATCCTTAAATCCTATCCTGGATCCAGATCCTGATCCGGATCGCCACCAAAATCTAATCACCACCAAACTGGGCGAAGCTTGGAGCCCGCCTTTACGTTTTTGTATAATCCTGCTAACAAACCAACAGACAGATAAACGCTGGGTATCAGATGACCTCCTTGGTGGAGATAGATAACTAATATACCTGTCAGCAGTGTCTCTGAGAACGACGACAGGCCGACGCTGCTGTGAAACGATTCGCGACTTGCGTCGTCGACATCGTTTGATGGACTCGACGTCGCGGTAGTCAAACTCAGAGCGCGTCTCGCTGTCCACGTACACCACGTGCACGTCCCACGGTGACGATCTACCACCACCACCGCTGTCCCAGTCGTCCGTGTCCTCGTCGTCGTCCTTCTGACCTCGACGTCGTTCCAGACAGCAGCGACACGTGCAGCCGCCAACCACCTTCAGCACAGAATACACGCGATAACAAACGTTAATAAAAAAACTAAAACGTGAAAATGCACACCAGCTTTTATGGAAAAATAACAAAGTTTGTACACGAAGAATAAACGAATGAAGATTTCCAGCCCGGGCAAATAAATCGAGTGCGGGCCTGTCTGGACTCTGACTGGTGTTAAGGCGGAGCGTGTTGACCCGTGTCCTGTGGCAGGTAACATCCCATATTCCATATGATCCCATATGGAAGGTGACGCTTCATATCTCTAAAATGAGTTCTCATGAAGAGCTATGCCCCTTTTAAGCCTAGAAAATGTAACTATCAGAGAAACGCTGAAACGTTGAAAACTACAATGACCGTGAGCTTCTCTGTGTCGGCCCCGCAGCCTGGAATTCACCACATGAAGAGACATTTGTGATTCATCATCATCATTCTGTTTATGTCGCTGTCCAGGGGCGCCGGAAACACTAAGGGCATGGGGGAGCGTCCTACTTGAGGGCAGTGAAATCTTGGCCGGGGGCAGACGGCAAGCCCCTCCCTAAATTTTGGGTTGTCAGAAAGTTGTTAAAAAACTATTAAACTATTTGGTGCTGAAAAAACATATTGAAAAAAAATTAGTGGCAAAATTTAAATTCTGAGCATCTATAATCATCCCTGTCGGAAACTGTCTGTCGGACTTCTGTCCAAAATTTGCAATGTCCGTCGAAAAATCACAACTTTCTGCTCGTATACTACGACGCCATTGCTTGAGGGCTTTACAGAAGACCTATAGGCCACAGAAGTCTTCACTTTTCACTGCTTTTGTACTGCTGCTTTCTGTTTAAACTATTTTAGACTCTACGCTGCCTTTGTACGTTAACTTAGTAATTACTGCAATATAGAAACGTTCACTTTTGCTAGTAGGCCTAAATAAAATTTCACCACAGAATGCATCAAAAGCACACAAATTTTTATTTCTGTAGAAAATACACTGGTGCTAAAGCGAAAAAAAATGGAAATTTATAACAATTAACCAACAATATATATAGGCTACGTTTAATAATGTTATAAGAAAAATTAACATTATGGGGATGGACAAAGCTTAGTAAGTCTAAGTTTAGTTTCATTGTAAAAGGGCATTTCTCTGCCCCGTGCTGCCCCCGTGCTACAAGGGCAAGGGGGCAGCTGTCGCCGCTGCTCCCGTGGCTCCGGTGTCATGGGCTTAGCTTACCGACGGGCTGAGTTTACCAGAGAATATTGAATAAGCTGAAACTTTGAGTTGTTTACGCTTTTGACAGTCTAAAAACTGTCTTGCAGCTTATTCAGGCTTACTCAGTACAAACTTTGTTAATTTTCATGGCTGATTAAGCCGCAACACAAGTCTTTTAGGCCGTAAAAAGCGTAAACAACTCAAAGTTTCAGCTTATTTCAGTACCCTCTGGTAAACTCAGCCCGCCGGTAAGCTGAGCCCACGACACCGGCGCTGCCTGTCACTGTCTGAAAACTGAACTGTTTAGCAGGGCCTATGGCGTTAACTATACAGTGTAGTGATAGCTTTGCTATTGAAACTGGGCGAACATAAACTATCGTACTGAAGCTAACTGAACAATGACCTTGAGAACAAGGTCAAGCGCGTCAAGGAAGTCTGCGGTATGTCGGTCTGTGTCGAGTTTGCGCAGAAGTCGGCAGAACGTGGCGAACTCGTCTGACTCGGTGTCAGTGATGATGCTGGTCAGCAGTCGACGCAGTTGATCACTGCTCATCAGCAGTGGTGAAGTGTTGTCTGCGCCCTGCAGGGGACACCGGACAGTGAGCTTGGACGGCGAACTGCGTCTGCTGCGACGTCGAAGATGCTCCGCTATCAACACCGGCTCCACCTACATGCCATCACGACATATACGAGTTATGAGGTGTTTACACGATCCAGCAAACGTCCAGCAAACTTCCAGCAAATGCACTCCAAATACACATGCTAATGCTGGACGTTTGCTGGATCCTGTAAACACCCTATTACGCTGCGATTAGATAGCAGTAAGAACTGATCTGATAGAACTGCAACCAAGGTCAAATTATTGTCTGCAGGCGTTGCTCAATAGATGGCAGTTTGGCTTACTTGTTAACGTCGTTGATCGCATCAACCAAATTTGTCAACGCCGGGCCCGGTTAGTACTTGGATGGGTAACCGGTCGGTAGCCGGGTAAACCATCTCTTGGTATGTAACCAGCCATTCAGGTCAACTCAGCCTGACTATCCCTGCGTCCGTGGGAAAACGCAATGAGTATCAGCGAAAGTTGGGACGTAAACAGGCACACCGTGCGATGCACTAGCGCCGTATCTGTGGTGGCATGGCAGTGTAAACTGACGTCTGGTTGAGGGCTAAGGAAACGGAGATCATCGCCGCCCTATGGGCTTTATAGCTGGGGAAGCACTTTGACTATAGCCTATACACACCTACGACGCCGACGCGACTCAACTGACGGCGAAAGTAGAGTCCACGTCGTCAAGTCGGTTCGCACCTACGACACGACTTAACAGTTCAGTTGAGTCACGTGACACGTCGGTGTTGAAGGTGTGAATTGGACATTACGTTACCCAGCTGCAAACACAGCCTTGCCACATGTAGCCTACCATATACCTCGTAGACGAGAAAGTCGACCGTCTGTCGCAGCACGTCGCCCACCGTCGTGCGTCCGTCCGTGGCCTCGGCGTCAACCCGCCCACCCACGTTGTCGCTTCCGGTTGTCGATAACGTCACGTCCAGCGGGGTGCAAGGGGCGGGGCTTGGGCTTGGCTCAAACTCTGTGATTGGCTCAAACGACGAGAAGACTTTCCCTGGCTGAGCGCGCCGGGCTCGCACACCTGACGACGAGCGTACAATAACAGACAACCAAACTTAACACTTAACCATAGACAACGTGTTTTAAATACTGACTTTCACTGAATACCGTAAGCGGCAAAATCGTTAAAATCATAAACATAACCTCAATCTATGCAGCTGTTAGATAACAATGACTTAGTCGTAACAGGCTTGTTGGTATTGGCGTAATGTTGCAAAACGGAAAGTTCGGGTTGCGAACTTAATCAAATTTAAAGTACGAGCGAGAATCGAAGCCCTGCGATGTCGAGAGAGAAGGCTCTTACCTGCTAGGCCTATACATTACGCGGTACAGCACCGACACATCGCTACCACAGTGCAAGTGCATGCGATGTCAATTGTAAAATGTCAGGCATACATAGAATTTAAACCCCTGTGCACTCTGCTTGCACTGGTACTGTTTTCGCAATTTTAGCTGTAGTCGTGCGTCATAAACCAGACGACTGTGTAGTCTATGCCATCTGAGTGTGGCTTAAGTACGTTAGACTGTTTGAAGTGATACTATAAGCTTGTACTGCGTACTGCGTACTCGCTTACCCACTCCAGCAGTGCAGTGTCTAGTATACAGAAATGTATGTTATACGGTAACTACTAAGAGTCTCTAACCTGCGTGCATCGGTCTCATGTTGACTTTGCTGATGCGGTCAAGCAGGTCACGTGACGACCAGGCACGTGCTACGCGCATGCGCAGTGACGTGGCGGAAGTCGACGCCAGTTTCCCGCCACCAGTGCCGCCGCCAGTGTCAGTGTCGGCAATGTCGGCAGTGTCGGAGATGCCGGCGGGAGACGCGTTCAGAGCGGCGGCGGCGGCGTTGAGCTTCCATTGCTGACTGCACCAGGACGTCAGGTTCTCGTCCGAGAACGATTTCACTGAAAACAAACAACCGAGCGACTCAGACTGCCTGATATCAGCATCAGCAACGCCCAGAAAAGTGTTCTGAAGCATTATGCGACCGTACTATACCCCAGCGGTCACAGTACGGTCGTGAGGACAAAGGCCTTTGCATGCCGGCTGCGTTGTATAGCTATTGTACTCGTAGTTTAGTCGAAAACGTAAACGCTCTAGCCTTTTGTTTTTTGTGGCATGGCAATGTCGCAGGTCCAGGAAAAATAACGTAGGGCCTAACTAGAGTACAACGTCGCGGTATGAAAGAAATATGTTACATAAACTAACTGAAACCACAGCTTTAGCTGTGCTAGAACTGTCACCGCTGGTTTTCGTTCTAACGCATCAAGTTCTACGCCGACGCCGGGTTACCACCAAAACTGGCAAGGATCGCCGAGCAACTGCTGGTTGGAAGAAAGCATGCAAACCAATCCCGCAGACGTGATAACTAACAGAAGCGAGGAAAAAACGTGAAATAAGATATTCTAGAAGCCGAGAAACGGAGAAAGCGGTCCGACGGTGGAAGCAAAATGATTAGAACTCCGTCAACGGTCGTTTGTGATGGGATATGCAGTGAGTGACAACCCCGTCATACCTCGGTCACGTACGAAGGCTCCATGCTGCAGCGCGTCGGCTAATATGCCTCGCAGCTAGCAGTGCAGCATCAGTCGAAACGAAATCACGGCAGCCAGCGGCCAGCATTACAGATTGTTTGGCAGCCAAGTCTGACAGGAGCCGGGAGAGGGGAGGGAGCTGAGTGGCTGGGGAGGGGTTCGTACTTATGTACGGTCGTAAACACGTCTGGAACCTCTAGAGCAGCAACATCAGCATCTACTGTATGGTGTCGGACACTTTGGGTGGTTTCTATTGTTCCTTGGAGACGAACAACTTGGGTGGTAGGAGTGTTGGGGGAGGGCAC
>Ga0209454_1001202_pt1 | contig 15689 bp, 14 predicted proteins | sample WorMetHERISLAND1_2_FD_187400 | JGI IMG/M metagenome (GOLD analysis project Ga0209454, IMG submission 187400) | Marine gutless worms symbiont microbial communities from Max Planck institute for Marine Microbiology, Germany - Olavius geniculatus... | ecosystem: Host-associated > Annelida >...
GTTTCTACACTACCTTGTGAAATATAAATGTAAGCAAAAGCTAATGATAATAACAAAAATTTAGGTAAATGAAAAAAGCGCTTCAGACCAACATTGCGATTAATGATTTTTATGATGCTAGACTGTGTTATACCCACACAGTCTAGTGTCATACAGACCATATCACTGCAGTGTTGGTCTGAAGTGTTTTTTTTTCAATTTTACCAAAATGTTTGTTTGTTATTATCGTCATGTATGCATATTTCATTGATATTTCACAAGGTAGTGTAGAGATGCATTTACGGTGTGGTGAGATCTATAATAATCACATTATCGCAAATTGTCTGCAGAGTGTGCCAGTGAAATTGAAAATTGGTGAATAATTGGCGAAGGTATGGACAAAAGTAAAGTGGCACATTTTTTGGCCCACCCTGTACATTGAATGCTAACAAGATCTTGTAAAGTCATGTTTATGCTGCTGCTGCTTTAAGCATAGTGATTGAATTAGTGAGTGATGGGTATATTCTGTCCATGTGTGATGTGATGCATCTGAAGAGATGCGAATACTGGCCGAGTTAGAAGACATCACTACATACGTTGATGTTCATGAGGTTTATGCAAAAGTCAAATGTACCGTTGGCATTTTTGGTGTTAGCAATCACGTTCAGAGGTGAATTATTTTATGTTTCTGCTTCATAATTGTAATTAAATATACTTGAAACATGTGTAAGATGTAAGACATTTTTATAACTTTTTCTCTTCCGTTATTTTTCATGTATGCATGCTCTCTCAATGATATTATACCACAAAGTATTATTTTGATATGAGAATGCTATTCTTTTTTTTCTTTTAAAGTATCCTGTTATTTTTTTGAAAAATTGATGAATGGTGTGGCATAGATTTACTTTGCCTTGCAAGTGATAATTAGACTAAAATAATTTTGTTAAATGTTTGGCACATTATAATAGTAGGGTGCAGCGGCAGCTTTCAGCAGTGAGCATTCACTTTGTTTATCTTAATGATGGTAATTCGTGGAGTGATGAAGATTTGATAGAAATAATGTTTTACAGTATTATAACAGTGTCAGTGTAATTTTGGCAGGCAGATGATCAGTCAATGACATATTGATAAATTGTGGTGTGCATAATAGTATAACCTGCCAGAAAGTGCTGTCAACTGCATGTTGCAGTGAGTGTGGCTGGCAAGCCTGCAGTCATGGAGGAATCATTGTATCATGTGGTGAGCAGCTTGCTCGTAATGTGACTGTATTCAGTCAGAAGTCCTGGCGCCACTGTTCATCGCTGTCTTCCAGTTACATCGACGGCCGACAAGAGCGACCAGCTTCCGACGAAGGTCATGGCTTCTTGAATATTGTGTTCACGCATGCACTGAAGGCAGGCATGCGGACTCGCATGGCAACGTCGTACGATGCGGATGTTGGTAATTCAAAGTTGGATCCCGATGAAGTTTTGTATTTGAATGAAGTCTGCTTCAATATGAAGCCCTGTGATGTTGTGTTCAGTGGATCGGTGCTTGCCAGTCTGCTGAGCCTGTTTGCTTTGCCAGTTCAACAGACTGCTGAGCGTAGTCATCATGCCGCTGATTCCGCAGCGTTAGATACTGGAACACATTTACCATTTCTGACGTCGAGATCATTGCCGCTGGTCTATGTCAATGCTCGCAACTTCCGCCTCTTCATACCTGCAGTTGAGTATACTGCAGATGGTCGCGGCGATGCCATTAAACAGAACGGAAAATGTCCATTATCATTGTGCGGAGATGTGTGCATATTTCAAGTCGGCAGTCTGTCCATTGTTCCGTATGCTGCTAATCCGTTGGCGCGCCTCATTGTCGACAAGTCGTTGTACTCGAGGGCGCTGCATGCAGGTATAACTGGTCGCATTGGCTCCGAAGTTGAAGACAGGCAGTATCAGATGGACGTCAGTGGTTTAGGCATCAGCACTGGCTGTTGGAGTGAGATTGCAGTGGATGAAAACAATGGTAGATCACTGGTTGCTGGTGTCACAAGTGAAAATCCGGCACTGGCTTGGAATACGCTGGCATCTCTGACGTATGTTCGGTATGCTTAGCATTTCATTACATTTTGCCAACTAGTGTGTTTCATGTTCATTTAATTTTTTAAATAGTCTTTGTTTTTTTCACATGTTTCGATTGATGCTTGTTTTGTATTGTGTTTCGTATTTTACAGATGATATGTTAGAAGGCAGTGTGGTAAAATTTTTGTTTAGTGAACTACCATTGTGCTTATTTTTGTCAGTTCTAATACACACACAAAATTTGTTTCAAATGGCTAGTTATCATGATACTTATTCAGGTTTTACTGTTTTTCTCGTTGTAGCAGTGGCGTTGATGAAGTTCGTTTCATTCCAGTATTATCAGGTTTCGATTTGAGAGTGATATTTGCTCCAGCAATCGTTTCTTCGCCCAAAGGCTCAGTCTCGCAGCTTGTTTGTGGTCATTCAGTCGAACTAAATGCTACCAGTGACCTGGACTTCTTCCTATCTGTTTCTCAACTTAGTCTGCTCTCTGATATTCTGTCATCAAGTGTTAGTTGTCTGACTAACAGCACGCATTCAGCTACATCGTCTTGTCATGGGTCTCATGCAGCTAGTGATACAAGCACAGTGTTGGACAGTGGACTTGGAAGTGAGGCATCCACCACTCTTCATCATGTTGTGCAGAGTAAAATGCAGCTGGGGAAAAGTCGACATTTGTCTGGCTGGAATTGGATGGAGTCGGCAACGTTTGATATTCTGTTGACAGCTGGTAGAATCTCGTTGATGCTGTATGATCACTTGCCAGCAGCTTCTGCTCAGGATGTTTATACTGTGACTGTCCCGTCTACTCCTGATCACTGTGAGATAGAGGATGTAACACTGGATCCTCTGCTGCACGTTTCATTCTCTCAGCCACATTCATTCATCATCTGTGAAACCACAAACCACAAGATTGATCTTTCATGCTATGACATGTCAGTACGAGGCCCATCGCTGGCGGGTCACAGTATATCACTGCTGGAAGAGGCTAAGTTGCTGCCAGACGCCAGTGACTTTGCAGTCCACTGGATTGAGACAAAGCCGGGGAAGGTTGATGCAAAGACGGGCATACCTGCATGCTTCTATACGCTGAGAATCACCAATTATCTTAATTCTTCAGGTACACCAGTATTTCATGCATTATTTGTCATAATTCGAAATACTTGAATGTTGTTTAAATCTCTGTACGAAAAGTTGCTTTAATCAGAGCACACACTTAGATGAGCGTGTAGAGCCTAATGTAGTCAGTAAGTAGAGTAAGTAAGTAAATTTGTGTGGTGCACTATGTCGATAGAAACCTGCCGAATCTGAGTGGTGGGAGTGGGCAACTAATATGGTCTTAAGGCTTGATTGTACAAAAAGTTCCGAGTTGGCAGCAAAAGCTGGAATTCCGAATGTCTAACATTTTTTATTATTTTCTTTCATAATTATTGTCAGTCATTAGCAATGTAAGCTGACGAGTTTTTGTAACATCATACATGGAATTTTAATGACAAAATTGCAGTCTGTTGTACATGTTTATGTTGTGTTTTTGTGTCGAGTATTATTTGATATATTTCTGTACTTTTATATTGTGGAACAGCATCTATCATTCTGGATGTTGGTCGTCCTCTGAAATTTACAGCTAGCATATCTAAACTGCAGCAGGCTGTGGATATGGCAAGCAGATTTCACAGTGCTCTGACGCCAGTTGTTAATCTTGCCAAAACTGCTGGAAGTGCAGAGAAAGTTGATAATGGTGATTTCACTTTGCTTTATGTTGTGTTTTGTTTTAGAAACATTTTGCATACTGAGTTAATTACTACTAAACAGTACGATAAAGTTCTGTGTGCTTTTATGGTCTGTTGCAACGAACTAAAAATTGTGTAGTGTCTGCAAGTCACGAATAACTGATCATAATGCATTGTTTGTTTGTTTGCTTTCTTTCAACTCATTTTGGATTTATTTGTCAAGTTTATCAAAATTTTGATATTGTAAGTGGTTGTGTGAAAATTGAGTTGAATCTGATCATTTGTATCTGGGGCTAAATTTACTGAGACAGTTGAACATATGACTGCTGTGTTTCATGTTGCTGAGAACAGTGTCTTTGGTTAGTGCTCGAATGTCAATATTGTCTGATGAGATAAACAAGGTGAAGTGAACAGCTCCTGCGTATTCACATGCTTATTTTATTTTTTGTTTTGTTGTCCTGTGTTTTCATTTTTGATGTGAGCTTGGTGGGGTCTGCATAGGTTTTTTTGTCTTGATACCAGATGAGTAGTCACTTTGTTGGTGGCTGATCCTCAAATACAGTGCTAAAGACCTTTTTTACTTTCTATGGAATTACGTTCGGCCTTGGATGATTGACTGCAGTTTGTTGACAGTATGTGTTGTGGTAGATATACCTGCTAGCTGTGAAGAAGCATTATGGCAGCTTGGTTGGCAGCATCGGATGCTAGTGTATACTGACCAGTTTGTTCTGTGCTTTGATGTGAATGATGGCACCCAGTCTGCTGGCATTCAGCTGGCTGTGTCTGATCTGAAAGTCGATGTCAGTCTTCGTTTCAGTGACACAGGTCTTCTCTTCAGTCCAAACACTGCACTAGTGCGCTTGTTCATTATAGCTGTTATATTGCGGAATTTGGTAAGGCTACAATCTATCTCTGAATGTAAGTTATGATGGTGTTGGACAGTAAAAGTCCTGCTCCAAAAAAGTAAATTTTTTGGAACCTGGGGAAGTGGAACTATCTGGTCAAAAGAATCATAATCAGAAGTAATGTTGATGATGGTGGTAGTGGTGATCATTGTTGTGGTATTTCAGGATATTATACATGTTCAGTAGTATTTGTTTCACAGTTTTGTCGATTGTCATTCGATTAGCTAGAACTGTTAGACACGGTTGTGAATATGTGTATTTTTGTAAGGTGTATTTTGTGTAAAGTATATTGTATAGTTCGCCCTGGTGCAACTTGACACTATTTTTGTACTAAATATTGAAACAATAAACCTTATTACTTACTCACTCTCTTACTTTTGTGCAGTGCCAAGTGCTGCTATACAGACGAGTGTGAATAACATTCTGATGAAGACATCACTGAATGGTTCCTCAACTACAGTCTGTGGACCTCTGTGTCCTAGTATCCGATTACATGCTTCCTGGCAGCATCACAGTGGAACCGCCAGTCAGCCAATGTCACTGGTCCATGTTGAATGCAGCAGTTGCCCGATCAGCATTGGACAGGAGAACGTATTGGCTCTAGAGCTACTTACAAGGTGTGCCCAGGTATGACACCAGCTTTGTGAGTATAAAGTTAAATTTAGTTATAATCACGTTTGTAAAGTGCCATAAAATACTAGTGTAGATGGTTCATTTTAGCAGATATGAATTGAATGTTGAATATGAGCATGATTGAAAAAATAGCTGTAGTTTTGTGTACCAGTATTTCAGTTAACTTATGATTAATTATTGCAAATACAAAATTAGATAAACACAAATGCACAGAAGCTGTAATTACCCTGTTTTGTTTCTATGCCACATTTCTGATCATCATAAATTATGTTTTCATTGTTGTTATTGTCATAGTATTAGTATTATTTTGTTATTGATATTGCTTAAATTAATTAGTACCGGAATAAGATGAAATTGTCTATATTGCTGTTGTGGAACGTCTGAAATTGCAGGATTTTCTGAATACGTTACCAGTGCAGTTTGCTCTTTCCACTAATCATGCTGCTGCAACTGGCAAGAAACAGCAGAGACCAGTCGTGCCAAGTCATCACACAGAAGATGACCTAAAGTCTGGAGATTATGAATACATTACAGAAGATAGTGAGTATTTAGTCATGGCTGTCTTTACTATTGTGTAATTGCTGAAGTGTTTGTGATTATCTGTGTTCTATTTTAGTTGTAGTTTGATGTAGTAATGTGGTCGTGATTTTCTGTTCTTGTCATGTAGATAATTTGCTTTTTGTATTTGCTGTAAGATGCACAAAATGCTGACTCTATTTGAAATATATTTAGATTTTTCTTTCGAAACATATATTGTTGACTTTAGTTTACACTTAAGTTTTAAGCTTACTCTCTAGTGTGTTGACTTTTTGAGTTTTCTCAAGTGTTTTTAGTGTTTAAGTGTTAGTGTGTCCTTCTTTCTTACCGTCTTATGTTTAATGTTATCTTATACAATGTGTTACATTCTATTCTGGGCGACTGTAAATGCCTTTTTTGCCTGGTTGTTAAAAGATAGATGTGATGAACTGTCCCGATCTTTTTTTCGAAATATGTGCAGTTTGTCTCCATCACTTCTTTCCACCCCCTTGCAACACTTCTGCAACTTTTACGCTACATTCTAGCACACCTCTCCCTCGCCCAACCTCACGAACAAAAAAGTTTCAGTCATTTGTCAATTTCGTTCTCAATAGTTACCAATCACATATATAACTCTAGCCATACCCCAGTTCTATATTTGTTGTATCTTGTGTTTTTATGGACTATGTTTACTGTATTGTTACACTGTGACTTATGTTACATTTTTGTGCTTATACTGTGTTATTATTGTTGTTTTTCACTGTTGCACTGTTATTTGGCTATTTGGCTGACCAGCCACGAGTGTGCGAAATAAAGTCAGTGCCATTGTCATTGTCAATGAATAATTTTAGGTAGCAAATCTTCGCCTGCTTCAGAGTTAGCATTGCTGCCTGATTTTGGAGAGATAGTGTTTCACACTGATGCTGAAAATGGTCATTCATCCATGACATGGAAATATCGAGAGCCAAGAATCATTGAAAGGCTTTCTGTTATGCCCGTGCCATTCTCCATTTCTGCTGAGTATGATATGATCGATCACGCGTTTCAGGTACTGGTATGTTTTTTTGTGAATTAATGAATGTTGTAAAAAAAAATTACCATGACTTTTTGATGGTATTCTGTTTTTTCTTTCTGCTTTTAAACTTTGTTGTCTTTAATTATTTTATGATTTGTGACATGACTCAGAGCCACAGCATAAGCTTGCTTGGAATGGCGGACATAAAACTTTTTATGGCATAAACAGTTACATAGTAAAGTGCCACACATTGAATTCTTCAGAGATGGTTGAAGAACCAAAGTAACACAAACCAGGTAATGGTTTGTGTCACTGCCATTTATTTTATTTTCGTACTCAAGTTGCAAACACTTTTTGAATGTCCTCTTATGAGCATTGTATATAGCTGTTTTTTTATATATCTGATAAACATCTGATAAACATTTTCTTGTGATTCTCCACAGTAGTGACGACAGTATTGTTTTCAGCATTGTCGTTTGTTCGTTTTTTTGTTTGTTTCTCTTTTAGCACAATAACTCATGAACCGCTTCACTTGGCTTGATGAAATTTTGCGTGTACAACTTAAAGGTCATAGGTCAGAAGGTCAAGGTCACAATCTGGATTTTCAGATACTTTGCTATTGCGAGATAGGACCATGCTGCTAATAACTGCTGCTAGGTTGATAGCTATTTGTCAATGCTGACGTTTTTACTATAAATATTGCGGCTTGCCTCAGTGGCTACCACGGACAGCTTTTAGCCTTGCGCAGGGCTTCACAGTCTGGTTAGTTGTAGTGTTTCTGAGCAGTTGTTGTATTTGCTGTGCCATTGCATGTCTCGGCTGATTGAAGGGTCTGATGGTTGTTCCTGTAGGTGCCATGCTATTTGCAGTACTTGAACAGCATGCAGACCAGTGGCTTTGAGACATATGCTCAGTTCTTCTTGTCAGAGAGTAGATCAAGTGAAGCTATGCTGCCTGAGCTGCATGGAACTGATAGCAATAAGCTGGTTGCTTCGGACACATGGCGTGTGACCGTTCTAAACCAGCTTGTCGACCGAACCACAGGCGATGTTGTGTCACTGGAACAAATTACTCAGTCAAGGTTTTCTCTCTCTTTAACTCATTATACAGCAGTCATTTTTGTGAATAATTACCTCCGCCAAGGAGGTAATGTTTTTGCTGGTTTTTGTTTGTTTGTTTGTTTGTCTGTGAGTCAGCAAGATAACTCAAAAAGTTATGGACGGATCTTTCTGAAATTTTGAGGGTATGTCGGGCATGGCACAAACTACCAGTGATTCAATTTTGGGGGTGATCCGGCAGGAATCCTGGATTCCGGATCACTTTGAAATTTTCGTTAGCATGGGCTTTAAGTGAAGCCACCATTGTCGCTATGGTGCTGGCACCTGGCGAACAACATGGCGTTGAATCAAGTTTTTTTTAGGTCACATAGAACTAGGTCAATGTAGAAAATGCAACTATAGTTTGAAACGCACTCAAAACTTCCACTTGTTAGTCTGTATGTTTGTTTATTAGTCTCTGCTGTGTGTGGCTTGGTGATGTAATGGTAGCATATCTGACTGGTGACAGCGAGGTTGCTGGTTCGACTCCTGCTTGGTGCACTACCAGGTAACAACCCTGGGCAAGTTGTTCACACACAAAGCAGTATAATTTGGTACCGGCCAAAGGGCGGTGACGCTCTGCAGCTGGGAAGATAACTGTAGATTGGCATCGCCCTGGCCGTGCTTCATGAACTCAGTGGTCACTTCGCCTAGGGACTCAATGGCTGTGGAAAGGGAGATGAGCACCCCTGTCTATGTCTATTGTGAGCCATGGTACCTTTATCTTTACCTACTTTTGCTGAGTGGCGCGATATATCATGCCACATGATACAATGGAGATATTAATTAATGCTGGCCAACAGGGTTGTTAATATCGCAGTATTGGTAAGTAAGTAAGTAAGTCAGTAAAGTGTAAATTTATATAGCGCATACTCAAAAAGATCTCTAATGCGCTTTTGTCATCAATTTTGTCATCAATATTTCGCAAAAATGTATGTCTTCAGCTGACGTGATAGTATTGGTATCGCTACCAATACTGTCGGCGATACTTTTGGAGTATCAGCATAAGTGTTGCCTATACTTTTCATCCATAGTATTGAAATTGGTATCGGCGATACTTTTTCGGCTCTTTTTTGGCAATATTCGATACCAATACTTTTGTCAGCAAATGATGCCACTGCGACTGCTGCTGCACAATAACGCCCGAGGCACAACATCATGGGTATCTGCTCACACTCACGCTGTTAGGCCTCAGTGCAGGGAGGGAGAGGGAGATGTGGGCTACATAGGGTGGACACATGTGCTGGAGTTAATTTGTTCCACGGATGGAAGGACACGTGTCAGGACTCTCACAATAAACTCAGGTACGTTTGCTTTGAAACACAACCACAAGCTGCAGTTTAACTGGCACCCTGCGCTCTTGTTCTGTGGGTGATAGCCTCCCTTCTCACTCAACTTAATTACTACCATCAACTGTCGACTGTGACTCACTGCTGTTTATTGCATCCTATACAAATTATTAATTCTTGATGAGTGAGAAATATAATTCCTGCCATTGAGGTTTTTCTCAAGTCTCGATTTTCATGAGTCTCATTAATATCTCTACTTAATTCCATGTCAACAACAAGGTTTACATTAGGCTTATACTAAATCGTGCATCAGCAGGCAATTAAACATAACACTGCCAGGGATGAATCCACGAATTTAATAAAGAGGAGACGATGGGGCAAGCACAAGCCTATAAAGGGGTTCTGGAACTTCTGGCAGTAGAGCCCCTAATGGCTTGCAGGGGCAGACCTCTGGTCAGGAAAAGCTTTCAGCTTTCTTGTTGCCCCATAAAGAATGGGGCAGCCATTAGTTTATGGATGTCGCTGCCTATGTGTAGCATTTTTTATTTGGACTACAAGCTTATATCAAGTGTGGCGAGTGAAAAAATGAGACCACTTTGCTATGGTTCTATGGAGAGAACAACGGTATTGCAAACTTGAGGTGGAAAATAACCGACATGCAAAAGCCATTGTTTGAGTTGACTACCATGCTGACGAAAGGGTGGGGGGGGGAAACCGACAGAGCCGGTTGGGCTCCCTTATGAATCCGCCTGTGATTGCTGAATGAGTACTGCCTGAAAAGTATTGGTATTGGTATTGTCAGTACTTTTCTGCAACAATATTGGTATCGGTATCGACAATACTTTTCAGCTGAAGTGAGTGAGTTAGTAGGTTTTAACATCCCGCCCGACACTTTTTTTGGCTGAAGTATTAATATGGGCATTGCCAATGCTTTTTACAAGTATTGTTAACAACCCTGCTGGCCAATGTTTGTTGTGCATAGGTCTACGGAACCAGTTGTATCTCCACTAGCCTTGGCGGTATCTCTTCAAATCGATTCGTCTTTTGTTGCTGCTCTTGTTCCTTCGTTACAGCTGTCAGTGAAATTTGGTCGCATCAGCTGTGGACTGATTAACCACTCAAACCACAGTCATTCTGGTATGAAAAAGTTCTATAGTATTGCTCAGTATATAACAAGGAGCTGTTTTTGTTGTTATGGCTCTAGAACTCAAATTTGTGGAATCAGAAGTGGGAATTACGTTTTATTGATTGACTGGATAGAATTTAGTTGAATTGATTGGTTGGTTAGAGTTTTGTTTTATTGATTGGATAGAATTTAAATAGCATATTCAACGGATAGTTTGGAATTGACTGTTTAAAGAAAAATAGTAGAAATGAGCGGCAGGGTTAACTGAAAGTACTGGCACTAAAGAAGAATTTAATAAGCAGTACAGTTGGTGCTGAGTGATTAAGGGCCGGTTGCACCAACCAATTTTAAGAACATACTTACTTAAGTACAACTTAAATTAAAGTGGTACTTAACCGGCTACAGAGATAGGTGACAAAGATAGGTTATGAAATAAACATGATTTTTAGCTTGCTTAATGCAACGTCGTGAAATAGTTTTTGGTACGGATGCTAACTATCTTTGTGTGTGATTTTATCTGTTTTTGTAGAAGCCTTAGTTTTGAAGTGTTTCAAGCTTGTGGAGAGAAAGTCGCAGTTTGAATTGTTGCGTGTCATATTTGATGATGCCAACCTAACTGCAGCTGTATTCAGTGGCTCATTTTCCAAGCTGCATTTAAATGTAAGTTGCAGTGAATAAGTCATGGTTTCTATGGTCAGGAGAAGTCAGGGAGAAGTCAGGGAAAATCAAAGTACCCGGGTGCAAAAGTTAACAAACATGCAGAAAAAATTGTGAACTGTTTTACGCAGACTGCATACAACAGTTCAAATTTTTTCTGCTTGCTTTGCTTGTAGATTATTTGTACCTCCACTTTTAAATTTGTTCTGCCACCTTCGTTTGTAGTGCGATTGCAAGCGATTGAAAGCCAATATTGGTATTTCACATAAACAAATTAGTCAGGGAAAACGATTCATTTTGTCCTGAAAAACCAGGGCACAGTCAGGGAAAATGAATTTTGCAGAGTAACCATGTATGTGGGCCATTTGCTGTGATATTTACTGAAGGCATCAAATATCCTTCATTAACCAACAGTGCATGTGGAAATTGAGAAATGGTGCATTTTATTTACAGTTCACGTAGCTACGGATAGAAGCATTTTTCTCTCTTTTGTTTTTTTTGGTTTAGCTGACATCTTCTTAGGCCAAAACTTCTATGCATTATAATGTTTTCTTGCACTGGTGATATTGAATTTGATTTTTACATTTTTGCTGGTCTCATATGAGAGAAAATTAAGTACATTTACCTAGTGCTGGATGTTGCAAGTTAAGTGGCAGACTGAACCGAGTGTTTCTTTAGCCAACCATACTTAAGTAATGGTTAAGCTATTGGCATGGTTGTCATCATCTGTTCATCCGTCTGTCTCTCCATGCGTCTGTCACTGATGTATTATGGCTAAACGGTGCGAGATAGTACCAAGGTTGCTACTGATCATTAATAGGAAATTGCATACACTTTTTCAGATGAGATAAAAATCATCGACCTTGGATGACTTTCAAGGTCACTGACAACCAGTACGGTCAGCTATTTTAACGACAGCTGGGCTTCTTGTTTGTTTGTGTGATACTGGTAAATATTATTTTTGCTGCAGTTTTGTTGTATGTCTTATGGACAAAAGTTACACTCTGTGCTTGTCTTGTATGCTACAGATGCGTGTGCGTACAAGCTGTGATGTGCTGGAATACAGAAACCTGACCATGCGACCCGTGTTCACTGATTGGCTTGTGACATCTCAAGTTGTCTGGCATCTTCTAGATGAGGTTAGTTCCTCTGTCATTAATGAAATTATTTCATTAATTACTAATTAATAATTATATAATTAATTATTAATTATTTAAACTTTTTATGCTGGTTTAAGCATTAATCACAGTGTTGCTACTATTGCTATTACACTACATTTTTTGTTGCTTTCATATTGTTGATTTGGAAACATGTTGGATATATAGCCATAGAAAACCAGCTGTAGCAGTTGCTAGTAGTAATCTGAATTAATAACCTGACCTCAGTTTGACCAACTTTGAAACAATATGAATGTCATATTTAAACCACAGTTAATAGAAGTAAGCAGTATTTCTGCAGCAATAAAGCATATTTTGTTCTCGACAACTTTTGCGTCAAGGAGAAAAGACATTAGAGTAATCCAGTGAAATGTATTACAGTTATTGCTACTGCTGTTATGCGATAGAATTGTGCACTTTGCTTCAGTAGATAAAGTACTAAATGGGTGATGAGATTTATATGCTGATACCTATACAAGTTATTGATAGCATTATGAAGGTCTTCTAGTCAAACTGTCTTTAATGTTACAACAAAAAGTCATTTTGTCTGTCATGGCTTGGCTCTGGTTAGGCTCTGGTTAGTTGTTCAATGACATTGCACACTATGTTTTAGGCTGCATTCACATAAACATGAGTACGAGTCCAGCACTGTACGGGTACTCCGTATGTGAGTTCCGGCAAACACGAGTTGGCGTGTATTTCAATGGCGGTTGTTCACATACATACGAGTATGGGTTACCTGTAAATTTCACTTATATGAGTAGTTTCTGTGTAGGTCATGTTTTTATCCAACCCGTGCAAAGCAAACTACCCGTAAATAATAATAATGTAATGTACAAAAGCTGTGGCACATATTTTACGTCAGAACTGACGTCACTGTAAAATTATTTATAGTTAGAGGTGTGCGGTTGGTAAAATTATTAGCGATGTGATGAAATATTGTTGTTTATTCGTGAAGCATTACCTCGATTTGATTTCATTCAATATGGCCGACACGTGTTTAGTTATGTGCTTGTACAAGTAACCATGAACGTTTCACTCATACGAGTGGAGCTTCTACAAGCCATAAGCCAAAACCTGGACAAGTACTCATACTCAAACTAGTGTCTATGTGAATGCAGCTTTAGTTATGCATTTTTCTTCTTTCATGCAATTTTCTTGACATTGTCAACATAACAAAAAGGAGTATATTATATCAGTTTATGTGTACTGATAACTGCGGACCAACTAGTGATCTGTCCATCATCCCTTCATCTTGAAAAATTGCGTACAGCATACAGGTCATTCAAACTACTTTATGTTTGGTTCTAGGGTAGGGTTTTTAGGGTCTTTTGGACCAAATTGATAATGGCGGTTAACGAGCAATATGTATGTTAGATTGGTTGCAGTCTAAAACACTTTTTGTTGCAAATACAGCATCAGCCGGCAAAGATGGTTGTTGAAGCTGAGTTCGATTCAGTGCAGTTTAACGTTGGACAAGGCCTGATACATAGCATGAGCAGAGCAGTGAGCATGTGGATGAACATTCACAGGGCTCATAGACAGCAGCAGCAGCAGCAGCAGGAGCCACTGGAGTACTACATCATATGTAATAACACCCAGCAGCTGCTCTGCTTTGGGCAGGTACCCAGTCATAATCATCGTATCGTCATTGTAGTTTAACGCTCTTTTACACATAGAACAGCAGACTTAGCAGGGTTAACAACAGTTATAAGATTTTGTGAATAGAAATGTTCTTAAAAGTTTTTTTTAAAGTGCTTGTGTTTTTGGCTGGCCGATGGTTTCTGGAAGTCGGTTCCAATCAGTACAGAAATGCATGCTGGCCAAACTTAATTCTCAGTCTCAGAGTTGTATAGTTGTTTGTGGCAATACATTTGTTTTACTGTTTAGGCCTTATGTTTTTGATTGTTAAGCACTTTTGCATAGGCAGCATTATACAAAATTTGTGATTGGTTGCTTGTTGTGTCACAGAATGTGATACGATGTTGATAAGTATTAGTCTGCAGTGAGCACTAATACTAGAAGTCAGCTAGCTGAATGGCCTTTTGAGTCACAGTGTCATTCTTATCATCATAATGTCAGGCTTTGTGCACCCTTGATTTGTTTATGACACGTGGTGCTATATAAATGTGTTTTGACGAGTGACTGAACAGGAAATTTTTCAAGAGATCGTGTATCAAGTATAAAGGCCTGTGATATGTCAAAAGTTTATAATGTGTTTTTATTGATTTTATGATTTGATTTTATTTTAACTTGTTTCAGTTGCTGTGCTACTCTCGTGTTTGTGTATTTAGCTTAGGAAGGCTACTGTAAGTGCTCTATGAGCCTGGTATGTCTTGCCAACTGTTTTTTTGTGTCAACGTTGTGCACTGTGTTATGGTTTTGCTGGCAAATAAATGATGATGATGATAATTGGTTGTGGTTATGATTTACTGTTGGTGACTGTTATAGTATTGCTAGTAATATCAGTGTGCTGATATTTTGTGATTTTATGTTGTGTATTTCACAAATACAGGCAAACACAGACGAATGTATTGGTCTTGGGCCAGGCGAGGCTTACTGCTACAGCTGGAGGACACACAAAATCAAACAGGTAATTACTCTTGTGGTCACTGCCTGACGTTGCTTCTAAAGTTACGGTTTGCTGTGGAATGTTATTATGTGGTTGTGTTAATTATCAACATTGTAGGCTTTGGTCATCAGCCATTCATTTGTTCTGTACAAAAATAAAAGGTGTAGAAAAACATTTCCACAGCAGGACTAACCAGTGAGCCATTTTTTTATCCAAAAATGTCAAAGCTCAAGGTTACTTGACACCAAAAACGTCCCAAAATGACATATACCCTGTATCTCTTATTGCTGCCTTCGAGCCAGCCCAGTTGCAGCACTTAGCTAGGCAGTGTATAAGTGGACTTTTAGTTGATGTTTAAAATAAGCATGTTGTGTCCAGTAGCTAGGTGGACAGCTGCATAATATGCCAGTACCGACTGGGCTAGCATAGTTTACTACAGGGTGGGCCAAAAAAACCGGACCTGTTTGAGCGTTGATAACTCAGCGATGGTTACCCGTAGAAAGGCCTGTGATATGTCAAAAGTTTTAGAATGTTGTATACAAAAAGGGCCCAGCTTGCATAGCAAATCATTTAAATATTCTTTGCCTAATTTGCGTAAATCTTCATTAGGCTTGCCACAGAAATTAGGCATTTGCTTGCACTCCCATGCGCCCGAGTTCATTAACTCAAAAACTTGCTGCCAAAAAATCCAGATTTAAATTCTGTGAATTATTCAGTGTAAGGACATTGCAACAGATGGCATGGTCACAAAATTTTAGTAACTGACCAGCTAAAACATGTGCTAATCGAATGCTGGGTTCAGCTGATTCTGAACACATTGACTCCAGCAATCGATCAGCTGTTTAAAAGAACTGATGACGGTTATGAATGCAAAAGCTGGGCAACTGCCTATGTCAAATTTTATCTTAACTTAACATATGTGTTAATGATTGTTCATATTTCACTGTATGCTGAAT
>Ga0209454_1001203_pt1 | contig 15689 bp, 9 predicted proteins | sample WorMetHERISLAND1_2_FD_187400 | JGI IMG/M metagenome (GOLD analysis project Ga0209454, IMG submission 187400) | Marine gutless worms symbiont microbial communities from Max Planck institute for Marine Microbiology, Germany - Olavius geniculatus... | ecosystem: Host-associated > Annelida >...
ACGTAACGCGAACTAATAGTCGTTTAACTGCCTGCGTGCATTGCAGCGACGTCGTATGATGTTGACCACTATCTGAATTCACGTATCCCAGAGGAGTTAGATAATTTAAGCAATCCTTATGACACTGGTAAATTCAGAATTAGTCATCTCCAATTCTGAGTAAAGTCGCCCAAATGTAGCTTACTTCGGAATAAGCTCGTCATCAGTGCCTGTTGAGTGCATGTTCAGCACTAGGCTATCGGACTTGTATCAAATGGCAGACGATCGTTCATCGGGCAGGAAAAAAACTGAATCAAGTGTTGGTCATGAAAACTTTGAGTTTGCTACAACGGACTATGACTACGTAGTGCCTATAGCTGAGTTCTATAATAAGCCTGTAGTCTGTAGCAGAATCGTGTATTTATCTATGCGCCTAATGTTGTTACTTCTCGACATACAAACAGCGGACATTTCTTTAGTCTTGCAATTTTTATAACTCAATTGATTGCGTTAACTTAATTTTATTTCACGTGATCTGAAGGACAGATTTCTTCGACGATTAACTGCACAGCGGAAGCTTTCTAGCGCGTTTTTGTTAGTTAGCAAAAGTGCAAAATTTAAAGCGTGAGTTAAGGTAGTCTTACTTACTCATAAGCTTATAGCACCAGTAGGCTTATAGTTATAAAGATTAAAAAGTTGAAGGTACTGTATAGCTTTTTATAGAAAACCTATCATAGAGCTACGGAGCGCCACCTGCCGTATGGGATTGGGATCACACAGTGTTGCCTCCGCCCGCCACAGGTGAACGCGCCCCGCCTTAACCCCAGCAAGATAGGCTGGTACTCGATTTACCTACCCTGAAGGAATGGAAGGCTGAGTTGGCCTAAGCGGCTGATTACATATCGAGATGGTTTACCTGCCCGCAGACAGTCATTCATCCAAGTGCTAACCGAGCCCGGCGTAGCTTAATTTCATTGATCGGACACAACGCATTACCAATACGCCACGCCACCAACCCTAAAAGTCAACTAATGGCTAACTAACCTACAAGTTATAACAACAATGTGTATGTGAAATTGGAGTTTTTTGAGTTGATGCTTCATTTACGTCCATAGACTGGGCGTGGTGGCATTGAATCTGAACACTCGTGTGTATCTGCATTAGCCCTATCCTATAAATTCTAAACATTTTGTGTTATTAACAATGATTGGATTATTTCCTGCACAGTAAACTATATACGGCATTATTATCCATTTGCAGACTATTCGTTTAAGTTATCACGCATGGTTATTGAATGTACATTGCTATAGTTGTCAGTGCAATTTTCGGCTAGCCGCCGTAATCGCCTAATATTTTTTTGGAATCGCCGCCGCCGGAAAAATAGCGAAGCGACACTTTCAAAAAAAATTCGGCTTAGGGGTCCAGGAAGCAATAATCAATTTTTATTTCTAAACAGTTTTACGTCAACTAATTAACTAAATAATTAACTAAAGTCGACTAGAATGTAAGCAAGTGACAGACCACGGAGATACGGGACTAGGTAGTACATCGCACGGTGTTCCCGTTTACGCCCCAGCTTTCGCTGATACTCGCTGCGCCTACACTCGAACGAATGGTCACTGTTTAGAATGGGTTGACCTGCTTGGTTGGTTACAACGATGCAATTTTCCATCACCCATCCAAATAGTAACTGGGGACCGGTCGTTGATCGGACACAGCGTGTTAACCACCTGACAACGCCAGCGCCAAATGACATACTCGGCGAAAATAGCACGGACTCGAGTTTACCTGTCGCAATATAATTGGAATCGTGCAGTGGCGGACCGGCGGCGGCTGCGAACTACGGTAGAACCGACGACGACCGAACAGACGACGCCATGCAGGCTGCGCTGCACGCTGAGAGGGGGATGAAAAAGGAGGAAGGGATGGGATGGTGCGGTGCGCTGGCTGGCGGTAGACGCAGATGACATCTGTTGCACTGTGATGCTGCTGCTGCTGCTGCTGCTGAAACTGCAGTGACACCGCCGCCACGTCATCTACAGGTGAACCTGGCCAGGTAGGACCGCTCAAAACAACGTATTTGTCTCATAATGTCGTTCAAATCATTTAGCTAGTATGTGTCCGATGTGATTATGCCAAGTCTCGTGAGTTGACACTAGAGAACTCGGCTCGAAATGTAAGAATATTCTCAGCATCGGACTTTTGCTGATATTAGAAAATGTGGCGCTGACGACCAAGTTTTATTTCAGCGTTGTAGTGAGTAACTTGTTTCAATTTACTGTGGCTTTTTTTCTTTTAACGTGTAAAGAAAATTAGTTGATGCAATTTACTATCGTCTACTTTCTGTAAGTTTTCTGATAAATTCGGAGGAGCTAAAGTCACTATCTTGTCGCTAGATGTACTCGTAGCGTCAGCATGTCCTGAAGACTTCAGATATGATGCAGTCTTATATCGATCTCATTTCAGTTATCTATCTAATTTTGAACACGATCTGGAACTTTGAACTTGATGTGAGTAAAAGCATCAATGACAAGACACATATTAGTGCCAAATGTTACAACGAACTTGAGCAGCCGACGGGGGTAGGCCTGGGAGAAGTAAAACAAAAATGAAGATAAAAGTAGGCTGAGTTTTATCCGCACTGCGCCGCAAGCACACCGGACTTCTGGGTTTGGGCCAACTTTCAGTATTGCAACAGTAACATACTATAGACACAAATGACATAAACGTTTAATTCTAAACGATAGGCCTAAGCATAAACATTTTGACCCATTGTTCCAGCATATAACTCAGCAAAACGTTTATTGACACAAAAAAATTTTGCCGCTCATTGTCTGACTCGCTAATGAAATTCAAAGTCAAAAGTTAAATTCGGCGATCGTATGAAAGCGATTTTAGTCATTACTTCAGAAATTCAGTTTTGCCATAGCAACGAATACGATATCGCAGTGGGCTGCAAAACTGCATGATGACGGCAACGTTTCCACTATGTATGCTATGCCCTACGTTGATAAAACTTAAGGTTGATGGTTAAAATGGTGACCGCATGTATGTTTTGCGAATAAACAAGAACGCATAATTTTTGACAAAATTCAGTAGAATATCGTGGAATGGCGTATTTACAAGGCATGCGTTCGGAGCATCGGAAGCAACGTGCGTGAGCTGCTACCATGAACAGTGGTTGGTTGACTGGTTGGTTTAACGGCTTCGTAGCCCGAGGCATCGTCCAGCGAAATTATACGACTCTACATCGCCGTTGCCGCTGTCCACCACGTTTCGTGCTTATGATGTGTCCGGTATAGCAGCAGGCAATGCCAGCCAGCATCTGCCTCGTCCTGTCTGTCTGTCCGTCTGTCTGTCTGTCTCCCACGCCCGGTGGCGCTTGAGTTATTCCGGTATAGCTGCGACGCGACTGCTAGAACTCAACTCGGTGTGTCATCACTCAGCAGCACACAGTCACACGCACGTATACGACAGTGTCGGACGGAACCACACTACAGCACGCACTGACTATCACGTGACCAAAAACACAGCTTGTTCCTGGTCTTCTGTACGATCTTTACTTTCAGATTTACAGCGTATAATAATCGTAATAATTCATAATGTGGCAGACAACGTACGTAAAAACAACAATCGATTTGCACATCGTACGCAAGCCCCAAGCCATTCTTCTCTTCAATCACATGATACCGAAATTTCGGCAAAAATGTCATTTTTGGAAAAAGGAAATTGTCAACCCCCATCCCTTATTCGCGTCTAACAAATTCATCAAAATCTGCTCAGCGCTTTTTCAGTAGGCAGAAGCATAGCCTACTTGTCTCGGCGGAAGTGAATAATGACGCTGCTTCGATGATTCTGACTTTTAATAGCTCCCGCCATCTCGTGTTTGACAGCAGTAATTTCTGCGCGGACAATGCGTAGGCCTCTAGAATGATGTACAATATGGCAGCGTTTTGTGCGTGGTTTTCGTCAGACGTCGCCATCTGGTGCCAACACATTATCACCAGAGCACACTGTTCAGGTAGATACACAGACAGACAGAGAGAGCCGAGCCGATTTATCTTTATGGCGGTCGGTCGTCATTTTTGCTGCCATGTTGCACTGACATCAAGACTCGATGCGGCCAGCCCGATCGGCTCCAATCGTTCTACCTGAATCGCGAATGACGTATGGTGCCAGATTGCCAGCCGATCGCCTGGCCTGCTCGATCATGTGCTACAGGTAGAACCTAGGCCTGACAAGATGCGGCACGGGCAGGGTTCCACGATCGACCGTGTGCGGGGCGGTGGTCGCCAGCTGCTGACAGAACGACCGACTGATGGGGCCTTCTCGGCCTCAAACCGCCTCCGCTGTTGCTGTCAAGCACGACGTATTGATTTGCTATCTAGTCGACGTCGATGCGTTGTTCGACGGAGATGGCACCAGATGTGCCGTGCCGCAGCGCGCTCGCTACGCCGCGGGCACCGCCGCATCCAATACAGCAATTACTGACGTGGAACGTTCGTGTAGAGGCCCTACGCCGGAAATGTGACCGCGGCAGCATTATAGGTGTGGTGTGTTGCCTGTCCCTGTGCCGCCCGCTTGTTTCTAAGCACCTAACAGACGGACGCACTGTTGTTAAACGAAGGCACTGATTTGACTGCCTGCTTGTTGATAACTCTGTCCTCACTGTTCCGGTGCAAGGGCCACCGTCAGTCATGCGTAACAAACGCAGCTTGCAAACAGTGCTGGAATTGCACAAGACGGCCGCACTAAAACCTAAAGAAATACGCGGAATGACGCTATTCGATATGCAGATTTTTTACCGAGTGAAGTCCAGCATTACAACGAATCCGGATTGGCGCTTTGTAATAGCAAGTCAGAAATAGTTCGTTGCATTGCATCACGTATACACGCCGAGTTTTAGTAATGTTACAGTACTACTACATCAAGCTTTCATTCTGCTATTATAACACTTCTTGTTAGCAAAAAGTGATTAAACGTGGAAGTGAAATATATAGTGAAACTGATAACTTTCTCTTTTTGTGTGCGTTATACTGTAGTATTGCTATCTTCTGGGTGAATAAAGATATATATGATAATGTCGGCAATAAAGTGAATAATAATTATTTCTAGCAAGAAGCCAGTCCTCAGAGAGAAGGACTGTACCTGTGCCACCGTATAGCAACATTAAATCAGGCATAATATGTCTCTCGTATAAGTTATAGCCTAAGTCAGCTTTCTGCCAACGCGTACGATTCCGAGGTCAGACGTGCACCATAAAGTCTTTCATTCTGTAAGATTTACGATCATATTTGGAGTTGAGCTGTAGTCGACAGCTTGAATGAGGCATTGAAAGCGTTTAGCACCACACATTCGCGCGCGTCTCGTCTCAGTCACCTTGCAAGCGTCATCGTCCGTCTGTAAGAAAGGTAAGCATGGTCTGTGAGTGTGACCACACGCCATCCATCATGCCAAGCGCCTGGCTGGCTGCAGCTCGTTCTTGTCTCTCTGTGAATCCGCCAGCGTGCAGCTGAGAGCTCTGAGTCAAGTCATTGGAGCGTGGAATGGCGCCGACGTTCACGCCTCGCTGAACACGCCACGGTGCCATTGCAGCATGGTGCCAACCAACAGAACACTCACTGACTAGGCCTACTGTACGCTAATGCCTAGGAGTAACGTTTACAGCGCCGAGTGACTTTGTGACATTCACGGTAGGCTAATGACAATTCCGCCTGGAGGCAGAGCATGCAGAACTAACGTTCCTCTACACGCCAACAATACTGCAGGTATATTTTCAGCCCGGGTCAGTCATCAAATACTACTTGTACTGTGTGCACTAGCAGAACTATTTTCCAACAGTACAGCTGAAACAGAAATACTGACTTTGGTTGGGATTGGGAAGATAAAAAGGTGATTAAGACAATTTAGTTATACTTGACGACTGTTACTTTGCGGCAAGTCTCTGTAGTAGAAACTTACCTTTTTTATGTTATCAACTATTTACATGTTTTTGCAACTTTCTAGCTCTATAGGCAACACTAACTTTTTAAAAGAAAATTTACTCTAAATCTCATAACAATATTTGGACCTTCATGAATAAGTTACAACCTTCCCCTGAGTAATCTATAACCAGCTCTGCGTGCGTATTTCTGAAGATACACATTCTGTAAATTTCTCATGAACGACGAAGGCAAATAACGGCCAAAAAATTGACCAAAGCTCCAAATTGATATAGACAAAATGTTATACTGATCTGCACTGAAATGCCCTAAATACCGTCAATGACGTAAGCGTCGAGGTCACAGTTTAGAATTTCTTTTACTGCTTTGTTCTTCCTGTTGCTCTGCAGTCTGCACAGAAACCTGCGATAAAATCTTCGTTGCCTCATAGTCAACTTTTATCGTTTTGGTATTTATTGGTCCGTGTGACCATGCACCATTGTGTTCACTGGAGTTTCTGTTTATAACATAAATCTATTGTAAAGCCAACTCAGCTGTAACTACAGTGTCAAAACAGGCTGGCTAAATTAAATGTGTGCGGTACAAGCTAAGAAAAAAAGAGTCCTGAGGGTGTAGGACATTTCGCCCCTGAACATGTTCTCCAGGACGTTTTCCCCTCCCGGTTTTTGCGATACCCGGACGTTTCCCCCTTCCTATAGTGTTACATGAGAATCTATCAAGCGCTAGATAGTGACATAATTTTCAGTGTCACCATGGTGAAAGAATGCAGCAAACATCAAATACTCTTTGTGTTGTTATTAATAGACGTAAATAATACGTCAAATAAAAGGCAAGTCTCAAGAAGTCTCAATTCTCAACTTCTCAAGAAACAGCGGCGGACGGCGACGTCAAAATGCCACTCAAAGCGCAGTGTTTGTGCCACAGCAAAGATAGTGTCTGCAATCTATCGAATTTTGCTTTCTTTATGTAGCCTACGTAAAAATATGTGCGTTAACTATACTTTTTTGGTTCAGTTTGTATCGAGTCGAGTTTAATCGTCTCGTGGACGCGTAGGCCTACGTCACTAATTGCTGTTAATTGTCGCGCCTACTAAGATTTAGCGTGTTTGAAAAATACTTTACGGCGACGAGACTTCAAAGGTGGAGTTGCTTTTGGTGTTTCAAGAAATTTCTGCTCAGACTTGGCGCTGACTCTGACAATATGTTGTTACTGGCCTAGAGGGGGGAACGTCCTGGGCACTCCAAAAGCAGGGGGAAACGTCCGGGCGGGGGAAATGTCCGAGGGGGAAACGTCCGCAGTTGTCAGGCCCAGGGGGGAAATGTCCGGCTCCCAGAAAAAAACACCTGAGCTGAGACAATAGCAGTGTTGCCAACAGCAATGTTACAAACGCCAGATCAGTATCGTTGACTACTGAATTGAATGCTAACTGCTGTGGACCAGTGACCATAAAAACTCCAGCATGAGGCATCAGCAGCAGAGCTCGGAGTTCACCTGAATTGTCGTAGGCCTATACCGCCGACGTCGCGCTGAGGACACAAATTATCTGCTGTCGCTCGGCGGCGTTTGGCATTACTCAGCTTGGAAGCAGCAGCGTTTGGGCCACACACCTGCTGCTGTTGCGGCTGCCGCTGGTCTGCACTTATACCTGTAACTGCGACTATAATACATAAACATACGAAGGTCGGGGGCCGCCGCCGAGTCACCACGGCAGTATCGCGACGCTAGGCTTCGGGTCGAACTTCAAGAGGCTTCGAGCAGCACTCGACGGTGCGTAGAGATGTGGAGGAGCCAACGAACTCGGGAATTAATGCGCACAGCAAGCAGCGTGTCGCGCCGGGGACGCAAATTGACCACAACGCTGATTGTGCTGCGTGCACGCACTGGCAGACTCTAATTCACCGTCGTGTTTATATGATGGCATGTGGCTATTCCGGCGTCAGAGCTGGTTTTGTCCGGTTCTTGTACGAAATTCCAGATTATAAATCGCAACCGAACACCGCTGCGGTGCTGCGGCATAATTTAGACACTAATACGTAAGCCTTATACTTAAAACTACCCTTCTTCTTACGAAATTTATATGGACACTCGCTAAAATACTTTTTTCGTTTAGGTGTTAAAGTTGCACTGGCTGTTGTGTATGCCGTGACACAGTTCAGTGCTTGCTCATTATACGAGATTCTGGTTGCAGACGTCTCGCGTTGCAGAGCGCAGCGTGTTCAAACACGTTTGTATGCGACAGATTAAAGACGCGTATAGAGCAACGTAACTGAACTGAACTGAACGGTTTAGTTTTTTTGACGGACTTACCAATAGGCATGCACGGCGAGCCTGTTGATCATTGGTTGACGCGTACGTGAGCGTAGTCACGCTGTTAGACCGTACCTACTGTAATGCATTGCTGTTTTGCATTGGTCAGTTCATCAATAACTAAACCATGTCAGTTCAGTTCAGTTACGTCGCTCTGTGTGCCCTTCAACGGTCTTTGTGTCCGTAACTTGCTGCTGGTCAGCCGCATTCGGCATCGTAGCATTATAATTGACAGAATCGTCAATGTAGGCCATATAGAGGCTTTTACTGCACACTTCTCTGTCAACTTTTAACACTTCACTAAGTACTGTTGTATCTACGCAATACCGCTTTTACTTTCATTCTAAGTTTATTTTGAACTTGCACGAGTTGTTTGTATCTTTAGGTTATGTATGTTAGCTGCTAATTCAAGATGACGTAAGTGTTTTTCGAGAGTATTGAAGACCAGCACTTACACCATGTACGTTTTGCCGACCGTGTTTCTACGGACTTCATGCATTTTACTTCTGGGGAATAGAACGATGATGATCATGACGATTGGCAGTTTGACATTACTGAAGAACTAGCATTCTTTGGTCATCACGCACGCACCTGTCTGCCTGGAATGAATCCGTGGATACCTTCCTGCAGTGAGTGCTGCAGTCAGTGGCCGGACGTACGACAAAGATAGACAGGAAGCGGAGCGGGAAGGGGGGAGAGAAGTGCACGGCATTGCAGCCAGGTGCTATAGAGAGCGATCGACGGTCGCTGACTTTTGGCAGTCGTGGCGCCCGCTGGGTCGGTGGGTGGAGCAGTACAGAAAACGGACAAATCCCCTCTGGACAAAGGTTTCCTGGACGGATATAATCTTCCGGCTGCCGGACAAAAGCCCGTTTTTGTGGCATTTTACGACAAAATTCTTTTGCAACGGGGAATCATTGTTGTCACTATTAATGTTGATGCAATTCCTCGTTTTCGTTTAGTGCCTAAAAACGCCAAACATGGGGGAAATTGCGTTTAGGAGAATTTCGTCGGACTGCAGCAATTCAGTAGCCTATATTTTCGGGAGGATTCTGTCCGAGGGGTTATGTTTGGGGGTGTTATGTCCGGGAGGGATTTGCGGCACCGGTCAATCGAGCAGCGCACGCAGGTAACTAGTGACTGGCAGCAGCACCGAGGCTCAAGCGGTCCGCCCGCCCGTGCAGCCAGGCGACAGACAGGCAGACCGAGCAGTGTCTCAGTAGTCGTTGTCTTCTCGACTTTGGCGCCGCGCCGAACGACGTCAGACGTAGTTTACTGCGCAGCAGCAGCTGCTCTTTTGAGACTCGAATCGCGACCACCGGGCAAGAAGAATAGAATAAGCATCGAAGACGCATTCGATCGAGCTAACTGACATCTGTGACCACCGCCCGCTAGATACACCTTTCTTCCTTTGTCGCTTGACGCCGCACCATCGCAGCTGCTGAAAACAGTCGTCAGCAGGTAATTCATCATACCTATATAGACAGACCTACCTGTTTGCGATTGATTGCACTTGTGAATAAAGCAGTACGCACGAACCCGAGGTTTTCGGCACTTTTTGTGAGACAAAGATAGCGGCGAGCAAATATTTTTCGTAACGTTAATTCACTGAATCAAACGGAGGTCTGTCGTGTAGTAATTTATTTTCTTCGGAAAAAACACGTCATAATGTTCCACGATCTCAAGCATCTGATTTCACATAACTTGTTGCTCAGTTATAGTGTGGTTAAACGTACTGATAAAAGTGACAGAAAAGAAATGAACGATGCGAACTTCTCTTTCTATGATTATTATTCTATTACGCCCTAATTTTCGGTTACTGATGCTATTTATGTTTTGTTTAAATATCACGTGCGTCAAAGACTACTGAATGTCATTTTTTTTGATGAAGTAAAGCTTGTTGCTTTACAGCTCGTTTTTGGGCTTTCTGTATAGCGGTAACGGCCGAATGAAAGCTAAGTCGCGAATATTGGATAATTTAAGTTGGATGGATATGAAATAAGCTTTATGTATTGCTTAACGGTAATGTTCGTTCGCCACGAAATAATTTACGGCATTCAGTTTCCAATTAAGACGCAGTTTATATGGACAAAAATTATCATCATAATACGCTCGTATATGCGGATGGACAATGCGACAGTGCGTACGTCGCAGACATCATCATCGTCACATGCCCATCATTTTGTCGGTCCGACAGTGTACTGCATGCCTTTGTCTTTACTGTCACGAGCTCATGTGAATGTTGACTCGCCGGTCTGCATAGGCTGTCAGGCCGCCCGGTCGGTACAAGTACTAGCATAGAAGTAAGTGGACGGCGCTTCCTGTAGAGTGCAGAGGCCGCAGTTCGACGGCAAACAAACGAGATACAACGACGCGCCATCCGTCTCTATGCCAGCCAATCTCTCGCCGATCCTCTCTATTTTGACTGTTAGTAGGCCTAGTCGACGACTGACTGACTCCGTGCTTGGCCTACCTGTTGCGGCATTAGCTCGCTTGATCTGACTTTCTTTGTCTGTCTCGAGCTGTTAGTTAGTTCTCAAGACACTCGACCGTTGGAACAACAGCAACAGCAAGGCGACCTGACAGAGCTGTGACGCTGTTTCGTAGACTACAGTAACTGCACGGAGACAGGGACAGCCGTCTTGTAGCAGTGGAAATGACTTAGTATACAATACGTTCCTGATCTTTTACCCAGAGGAAGTTGCAGAATTTGGTTGGAACTGGGGGACCTTGCAGCAGCAACAACGATGCGAACAAAAGAATTCTGGATGTGCTGAGTAACGTCTGGAGCGATTTAGTTGGGTTTTTGGAAGTCAGGGGTTTCAGAACTATTATGCTTTGAATGTATTCAGGAGATGTGCCAGTAGCATGGGCAGTGGTTATTCGATGGCGTACGGTACCGCTATTTGTAGTTTTGTACCGCGGCTTGCGCGTGGTGCAGTGCTCTAGTATCTAGTCTATTAATGCCGGTATCCGGTCAGACCACGAATAAAGCTGAGTTGTACTAGTCGCTCAGCTCTGAGTTCCGTGCTGCTACTGCAGACAAAGACACAGACACAAACGTCCAGTGCTCACTATGACCCCGCCTGCATGCGCGTATCTATAGGTCACAGTCACAGCGATGGCATTGACGCGGCGGCGCGTGCGCGTTCAATTAACCGGATGCACCCGCAGCTGATGCGTGCCCGCCATTCACGGAACGTAGCAGATGTGACAAAGATGCAGCAGTCTAACATTGCAAGTGGTTATTATATACGTGCACGTGAAGTCACACAACTGCTGTGTCGTCGGCTAATTCTGTCGAGTGCGATAGTCTTTTGACTGTCTTTACTGACAGCTTAATCTCATCAGGTACACTCTCCGTAAAATTGCTTCAGTATGTGTTGCGCGATTCGAGTTGCCAGTTATAAATTTATTTAATTTTTACTTATCAGTTAAATAAAAGTGATGCTAATGACAACACATTTTTGGAGTCACGCAGTCGTGACTTCAGGGGGGGAGCGATGGCGGAGAAAGGCCTAATGCTGGGTTGGTTTTGACTTTCTCAGTGACACGACAGTGCTTAGTGCTTCATGGGGCAGTGATGAGCAGGAAGTTGGTTCGTTCGACTGCAACGTGTTAAAATTTGAAAAGTTAATTACTTCACAACGAATCGCTAATCTGTGCCTTAACAGAATGGTGTCTCTGTGTGTTTCACTCTATACTACGAAAATATTATACATGCGACCGTCCTAATAGGCCGCATTACGGGTCCTACCCGTCTGTCTGTCCGTCTGTCACATGCTGGCTGTTAACTTGTAGTAGTAAATAAAAACAAAATTGTGGTGTATGTTTAAACGTTCTTCATTTAAGAGTGATCGACGGGGGGAATATTCGTCTCAATAGATTGAACGTCAGAGTTAGGGTTGCGCTATATACGTGGAGGACGGCAGCATAATATGTTGGCATTGGGCCGACAAAAATTGTAGTCATGTAACGAGTCTTCATACGTGGCACATTAAGTTACGGAACTGTATAGTGCACTGAGCCGGGTCTATTTATAGAGCTAAAGGTATACAGTCACGAGTTCTGTGGTGGTGACAGTTGGCAGCTTTTGGCAGATCTGCACTATCATGATTCACATTGCCTGCAGACCGTTGCCAAGATCCTCGGCATACAGTCTCCGTGATCTTGATGCCAGGTTAAGATGTACAGTATAATATGTATATACTCAGGGTACAAAAGATCACCCACGCAGGTTGCGATAATGCTGGTGTTATAAGAGATGCCGTGATAGCTTGTTGCCAGAAATGAGGGATTAAGCATTCACGTTCATTAGCGATTGCTTGGACCTTAGTTTGGCTGGCTAAGCCAATTGTTCTCTGTGATGATGACGACAGTTTCTAGCATATCTTTAATACTGCTATTAATTCATCTGTGAAACGACGTGTTTTTTTGTCGAAATACACAAAAAATATTCTTAAAATCGGGCACGATTGGGGAGCAAACAACGCTGTCATGACCCCTAAAAGCCTAAAGTGATAGTGGAGCCTGGAAGGGGATAAAAAGGGTGACAGACACAGAAGAGGAATGAAAGGGAAAGGAGGGGATGAAAGAAGAAGGAGTGTAAAGACGTGACGTACAAAGCGATGGAAATTAACTGAGCTGAACTGGCATGTGTTTGACAGACTGACCAATATCCGTTCGATAAACCCCATCCATCGACTGCGAAACTATGCCAGTGAAACAAACAAGTCTTTTTTCAAGACCGTGACTTTATTTTCGGTTCTCGAGGCGTTTTGAGACTGGTCTCCAGGACTACATCGCTGGCTGTGCGTGCCCTACTGATTGATACAGCTAATAATGAAGTGTGTGAAAAAAAACTCGACGCGATGATCACGTTCGCAGCATCTACACGGTGTTTTATAAAAAGAACTCCTTTTTGTTTTTTCCATAATTCACTCAAATTATGATCAATTTATACAAAATTTTTACCAGCTGTAGCTGAAGAAGTACTTATTCAAAATATTTAAACAAAATATGGCAGTTGACTGAATATTCTTTGCTAGTCGTGACGTAATGCTGACGTCATAATGTCGTGAGTACAATCTTGCTTGTTTCAACTAGTGCTGTCAGTTGCTACCCTGCTTCGATGGTGAACTTAATCTGGTTCGCTAATGAAAAATGTTATCGTGTCAGCACTGAGCAACATGGGGACATGAAATCAGGCGTCTCGCGATCCAAAAATGCAACCATTTTGAAAGCTTGGTGTGCTAGTGTACTGTCTTGCTCGAACATGTGAAAGTCCAACTATCTCCACAGACACGTAAATGCGATTTTTTTGCAGGTTTTTTTTTGTGGCTGCAACGGTAAAACTTCAAAAATTTGTCACCAACAAACCAGATTTTTCACCATCAGAGTAGCAGGGAGCAAGTTAAGCAACTGACAGCACCAGGATAGCAGCAAGGATATTTAGCCCACTGCCATATTTTGTTTATTTTGTTAAAATACTTTGAATTAGTATTTCTTCAGCTATAACTGGTGAAAATTTTATGTAAATTGATCATCATTTGAGTGAATTATAAAAGAAAGAAAATGGGTTCTTTTTATGAAACACCGTGTGTATACGTGGCTTAGCAGTTGCAGTTTGGCAGAAGACGGCAGACGGCCAATGGTTGGACACCAAGCGTCGCTGGCGGCGCATCACCACTCCGTGCGTGCACGGAACCAATTTGCCACCATGTTGTCCCCGCACCAACCGACCGACCAACCAACCGGATGTCACGTGATCTCAGCGTCGTGAAACCGGATGTCTGTGACTGCGCGTCGATTATCAGCCTGCGATAGATCGCGCTCGCTGGCCGCGTGGCCGGCCGGGAGGCTCTATGGCTCACTCGACGGGTAGGCGCATGATGTTTTCAGACCAGGATATGCCTGCGTTATGAGCACCCGCCAGCAACCTGTTGCTGCTGCTGCTGCTGCTGGTGCTGACAATGACGAGGGCAGATCATGCCGCCTGATCCATCCCTCTCACGCACGCACGCACTTGTCAAGTCTCGCCCCTCCCTCCTCTCTCTGTGTCTCCGTCACGTGCTGTAGTGACTATCGCTATACACGCAGTCACTGCCAGCAGGTCATAGCTCCGATACTACTGACTACTGTTCTCACTGTGCGTGCTGCTCTGATGCCGGAAATGATGGTAGCCTCTCCGTCCGCATGACCTTCCCGCATGCTACAGATCGCATCATCACGATGCTGCAGTGCTAAGACAGATGAGTTTTTGTCGTCACCCTGCATGTATGCAGTAGGCGTGAACGTGATACTGCGTTTCCGCGTGACTGTTTCACTGACAACTAAACCAGACGTAAGTATACCGATAATGAAATTCTATACGTGGCTTGTTTGCTCTCATTCGTATACGGGTGTGGGCATTATTACAGCGTTAATTTATTGTGACAGAACAGAAACCGGAAGTCATCGCTGTTCGTTTTGAAAGTTAGGACAAATATATGCCAAGTATAGTGAATGAGCAGAGAAGAGGTTCAGTTCAAGTTCAGTTCTCACCCATTCTCATAGCAAAGCTGTCACGAGCGTGCTAAAGTAAGTTGCCGCCTCAAGTCCTGCTGTATAGTTCAGTTTTAAGATGACCACGGAAACAGGAAGGTGATTATGATAAGTATCAAACGGTGAGAGATAAGTATTAGGTCAGAAGAACATTTTAGCATGTTTTGCAACACGGAAGATAATCTTGATTACCTGCAGTTAAAACGTGATGCGTCCAGTGTGTTTATTTTCGAAATCGAGAAATGCATTAAGGCGCATGCAGAGCTACATGACTGAACTGAATTTAACTAACCAATCAGTTCAGTTCAGTTATTTCGCTTTGTACGCGTTTTTAGTCTTGAAGTTAATTAAAATTCAGACATTGTTCAGGTAATATTTACTCAAGTTACTTATAGGAGGAGCGTTTGCAGACCGAATGAAGTCGTTTTATGCGGGATGGTGGTCTGCGACGCGCCTGTGGTTCTTCTGCTCTAAGAACTCTGATCTGCTGCCAGTCACTACCTGCCAGGCGTCGTCTTTCCTGACAGTGGACGATACCGCGCGTCGCTTGTAATAGAACTTGCCGGCTGCAGGGGGTCTGTCTGCCTGGCGTTGATGGCCTGTGGCGCTATAGTCTAAAACAGTTGGCTGTATCGGCCTGCTGCTCGCTCACCCTCACCGTGTCTGTCGGTCTGTCTGTCTGCACGGCGTGTCGGTGTCGGTGCCATGCTGGCTATTATTGCTTCCGCTGCCGTGTCGGCGGCTCTGCTCTGCTAGCACCGTGCTGCTGCTACGGTCTTTGACTGGCGTCCGTCCTCGTTCACCTGCGCCCAGAATATGCGCCGCGCGCGGTCCATCCGATGCCAGGCCTCCTCGGCGGCGGCTGAAGATGGCGCGATCCACGCCATCACTCCAGCAGCCATGGAACTCTGGATGGAG